>ENA-ORRZ01000809-ORRZ01000809.1-human-gut-metagenome-genome-assembly--contig:-NODE-809-length-25267-cov-8.180946_pt1 | contig 25267 bp, 18 predicted proteins | sample MGYA00242185_ERZ509152 | MGnify/ENA primary metagenome ERZ509152 (study PRJEB26280, sample SAMEA2338668) | human gut metagenome | biome: human gut; feature: human-associated habitat; material: faeces... | reverse complement strand
TGTAGGATACACCGCATCTGCAACCATCCTACACCACTATCCTACACACTATTAATATACTAATATTCAATAACATAAGGTGCAATTAGTGTAGGATGGCAGATGTTTTATCTATTCAAATACACAGAGAAGAGAATACAAGAACATTTATCGAGGGATATTCTGAAAAATAACTGGCGTGAACCAATTGCCGGTTATAAATGCGATACGCTAAACGAGAATTTGTGCATTGAGTAAAAATTTAGTTTAGCGTAGAACATTAGAATTCCCACAAAAACACTCTTTCTGTTAAAACCGGCAAACCTCTAAAACAAAAATAAGTTCAGGCTGTTACATAGTCAGCTTAAACATATTAACCTAAACATTAAATTATGGCTAGAGAAAGTGTAAAAATCCTACAAGGGAAATTAGATGTGGAAAGTTTGATTTCACAGTTGAACGCAGCATTGGCTGAAGAATGGTTGGCATACTACCAATATTGGGTAGGTGCATTAGTAGTAGAAGGAGCTATGCGTGCCGATGTGCAGAGCGAGTTTGAGGAACATGCTGAAGAAGAGCGTAGACACGCACAATTGCTTGCCAACCGCATCATCGAACTAGAAGGTGTTCCGGTGCTCGATCCTAAGAAATGGTTTGAACTGGCGAGATGCAAATATGATGCTCCACAAGAGTTTGATTCCATTAGTTTACTAAAAGACAACGTTGCTTCCGAACGCTGTGCAATCCTTCGTTATCAGGAGATTGCCGACTTTACCAATGGGAAAGATTTCACTACCTGCGACATCGCAAAACATATTCTTGCCGAAGAGGAGGAACATGAACAAGATTTACAAGATTATCTGACTGACATCGCCAGAATGAAGAAATCATTTCTTGATAAGTAAATTCTAAAATAATAATGATTAGGTAAGAGAGGGCGTATCCTACACGGGGTAATCCCTCTTTTATGCATATTAGTACGATAAAAACAAAACTATTTTAGCGTAAATCAAGAAGAAATCTTTCTTTTTTCGTATTTTTGTCCCAATATGCACGTTTCATCCAAGTAGATAACGAACATTAGGGAAAAGAATGAAAGTAATTGATTTAATACATAACAACAAAAAAACGGCTTTTTCTTTCGAAATCCTGCCGCCACTGAAAGGAACCGGAATAGAAAAGCTATATCAGACAGTCGATACACTTCGGGAATTCGATCCGAAGTATATTAATATCACGACCCATCGCAGCGAATACGTTTACAAAGATCTCGGCAACGGGCTATTCCAACGAAACCGCTTGAGAAGACGTCCGGGCACTGTTGCTGTGGCTGCCGCCATCCAAAACAAATATAATATCACAGTCGTTCCGCATATCCTATGCAGTGGCTTCACACGCGAAGAGACGGAATATGTACTGCTCGACCTGCAATTTTTGAACATCACTGATTTGTTAGTGCTACGTGGGGACAAGGCAAAACACGAATCTGTTTTTACCCCCGAAGGCGACGGATATCATCACGCAATCGAGTTGCAGGAACAAATCAACAATTTCAATAAGGGTATCTTTGTGGACGGTTCGGAAATGAAAGTGACCAACAGCCCCTTTTCTTATGGTGTGGCATGCTACCCGGAGAAACATGAAGAGGCTCCCAATATTGAATCCGACCTTTATTGGCTAAAGAAAAAAGTGGAAGCAGGCGCAGAATATGCCGTAACACAATTATTCTACGATAACAAAAAATATTTTGAGTTTGTAGAACAAGCCAAAGCGGCAGGCATCAATGTTCCAATCATTCCGGGAATCAAGCCGTTCAAGAAACTGTCCCAACTGAGCATGATTCCCAAGACATTCAAGGTGGATTTGCCGGAAGAACTCGTGAAAGAGGCTTTGAAATGCAAAACGGATGCGGAAGCCGAACAAGTGGGTATCGAATGGTGTGTAGCCCAATGCAAGGAATTGATGTCTCACGGAGTACCAAGCATCCATTTCTACTCCATTGGAGCGGTGGACAGTATCAAGGAAGTAGCCAAAATCATTTATTGATATGTTTTTCAGAGACGTAATCGGACAGGAAGAAGTCAAGCAACGGCTCATTCAGGAGGTGAATGAAGGACGTATCCCACACGCCCAGCTCATTTGCGGTCCGGAAGGGGTGGGAAAAATGCCATTGACCATTGCATACGCACGCTATATCAGTTGCTCCAACCGGAGTGAAACGGATGCCTGCGGTGTATGTCCGTCCTGCGTGAAGTTTAACAAGCTGGTACATCCGGATGTGCATTTTGTATTTCCGATCGTGAACAAGGCGAAAAGTCCCAAAGTATCGGTCTGTGCCGATTTTCTTCCGCAATGGAGAGAACAACTGCTCACCTCCCCTTACTTCAACTTGAATCATTGGTTGAACAATATTGGAGCGGAGAATAAGCAAGCGCAGATATTCGCCAACGAGAGTGATGAGATTCTGAAAAAACTCAGTCTGAAATCCAGTGAGGGAGGATTCAAGATTACAATCGTGTGGCTACCGGAAAAATTGCATCCGGTGTGTGCCAACAAACTGTTGAAACTGCTTGAAGAGCCGCCCGAAAGAACTATTTTCCTGCTGGTATCGGAAATGCCGGACATGATTCTGCCCACCATCCAAAGCCGCACGCAACGCATGAACGTGCGGAAAATTGACGAGGCAAGCATCGACCGGGTGCTACAAACGAAGTACAGCATTCAACCTGCCGACAGCCTTTCCATCGCCCATCTGGCAAATGGAAATTTTATCAAGGCACTCGAAACGATTCATCTGAACGAAGAGAATCAACTGTTCTTCGATTTATTCGTCAGCCTGATGCGGTTGTCCTATCAACGGAAAATCAGGGAAATGAAGATGTGGAGCGAACAGGTGGCAGGCATGGGACGCGAACGCCAAAAGAATTTTCTGGAATATTGCCAACGCATGATTCGGGAAAACTTCATCTTTAACCTGCACCAACGTGATCTTACCTATATGACGATCAGTGAACAGAACTTTGCAACCCGCTTCGCCCCGTTTGTAAACGAACGTAATGTAATGGGAATCATGGACGAGCTAAGCGAAGCGCAAATACATATTGAACAGAATGTAAACGCTAAAATGGTATTCTTCGACTTCTCGCTGAAGATGATTGTACTGTTGAAGCAATAATTAATAAATAAACACTATGGAATATAAACTTCATAATGGGAGCGGCGGTCTTTGCTGCAAAGGATGCTCCCGACAAGATAAACAACTGAACACCTACGATTGGCTGGCGGATATACCAGGCAATGCGGAAGAGAGTGACATGGTTGAGGTACAATTTAAGAACACCCGGAAGGGATATTATCGCAACAGTAACAAAATCAAACTTGAAAAGGGCGATGTGGTGGCTGTTGAAGCTGCTCCGGGACATGATATAGGTGTGGTGACGCTGACCGGCAGACTGGTTCCCCTGCAAATGAAGAAAGCGAACTTCAAGGCGGACACGGAAATCAAACGCATCTACCGGAAAGCCAAACCGGTGGATATGGAGAAGTTCAACGAGGCGAAAAGCAAGGAACATGGCACTATGATCCGTGCACGCCAGATTGCGTTAAGTCTCAATCTGAACATGAAAATCGGAGATGTAGAGTACCAGGGGGATGGCAATAAGGCTATCTTCTATTACATTGCCGATGAGCGCGTGGACTTCCGCCAATTGATCAAGGTATTGGCTGAAGCATTCCGCGTACGTATTGAGATGAAACAGATCGGCGCCCGTCAGGAAGCGGGACGTATCGGGGGCATCGGGCCTTGCGGACGTGAGCTTTGCTGTGCGACGTGGATGACCAGCTTTGTTTCCGTATCTACGAGTGCCGCACGTTATCAGGATATTTCCCTGAACCCACAAAAGCTTGCCGGACAATGCGCCAAGCTGAAATGTTGCCTGAACTATGAAGTAGATTGCTATGTGGAAGCTCAAAAACGTCTTCCGTCCAAAGAGATAGAACTGGAAACGAAGGATGGTACTTTCTATTTCTTCAAAGCGGATATCTTAAGCAATCAGATCTCTTATTCCACAGACAAGAATTTCCCGGCAAATCTGGTTACTATCAGCGGGAAACGTGCTTTTGAAGTGATTTCGATGAATAGAAAAGGTATGAAACCGGACAGTCTGTTCGAAGAAGAAAGAAAGCCGGAACTGAAGAAACCGATTGATTTGCTGGAGCAGGAAAGCGTTACCCGCTTTGACCGTAACCGCAATAAAGAGGGTGGCAATAATGCGAACCGGAATAATAAGAAGAAGAAAAAAGGAGCTAATAACGACAACCGCTCTCAATCGGCTGAAAACGCTAACAGGGGAGAAAGAGAGAACCGACCGAGAAATAATAATAATCGGAACAGAGGACAGAATCAGGGACGGAATAATGAAAACAGACGACCGGAAAGAGGGCTGAATCAAGAAAGACCACAAGCTCAAGAAAGGCCGGAAAAGCTAGAAAGACCGGTCAAAGAGCCGAATAAAGAGAAACCGAAACCGCAAACCAATAATGAAAAGCCTGTTCAGGAATAGTTTATTTTGCCTTTTCACTGCTTGCCTAACGGCGGCATGCAACGAGAATACCGTGTATCACTCTTATCAATCCCTTCCCGACAACGGGTGGGGAAAGAGGGATACACTCTCCTTTTTTGTTCCTATCACAGATAGCCCCCCTCCGACTCTGAGACTATTTGCGGAAGTCCGTAACCGTACGGATTATCCTTATCAGGACCTTCATTTATTTATCAGTCAGAATCTACAGGATTCCACTGTGTGGCGCACCGATACCATCGCCATTCACTTAACTGACTCTACAGGAAGATGGTTCGGCAAAGGCTGGGGCAGTGTCTATCAGTCGGAGACTTTCATACGCTCGGTTCGCCCGCTACATCCAGGAAACTATACTTTTAAGGTAGTATCCGGTATGAAAGACGACATATTGCAGGGGATAAATGATGTGGGGATACGGATATCACGGTAAGCAGAAAATAAAACTTAAATATTTATCAAAATCTAAGAATATAAAAGATATCGTTATGAGCGAAAGTCAGAATATTGAATATAAAGAGTCTTGGCATGACGAGTATCTGAAATGGATATGCGGTTTTGCCAATGCACAAGGTGGCTGTATTTATATAGGTATAAATGATAAGCAACAGGTAATTGGCCTCCCCGACTCCAAAAGATTGTTGGAAGACATACCTAACAAAATTGTCAACTATTTAGGTATCGTGGCCGACGTCAACTTATTACAATCAGAAGAAGGTAAAGAATATATCGAGATTGTAGTGGAACCAAGTAATATGCCCATTGCTTACCATGGGGCATATCACTACCGTAGTGGTTCCACGAAACAAGAATTGAAAGGCGTTGCACTTCAACAATTCATATTAAAGAAAATGGGACGTTCTTGGGATGAACTATTAGAAGATAGGGCAACACTCAATGATATTGATCGAAAAGCTATAGATTATTTTCTTCGAAAAGCCATTGAAGCGCATCGTATTAACCCCGAGCTTAAAGATGAAGATACCCGAACTGTATTGGAAAATCTAAAACTGATTGATAACAATGGAGTGCTCACCAATGCTGCGATACTATTATTCGGAAAAGACCCTCTTCGCTTCTTTCCCGGTGTGGAATTCCGTATCGGACGCTTCGGGATAGATGAATCAGATCTTATTTTCCAAGACGTAGTAAACGGAAATATTATTCAGATGGCTGATAAAGTCGTCACTTTATTACGTTCCAAGTACCTCATATCCCCCATTCACTATGAAGGTATGCAACGGCTTGAACCATTGGAAATTCCAGAAGATGCTTTACGAGAAATGCTCTACAATAGCATTGTACACAAACGGTATGCAGGTGTTCACATACAGATGTGGATATTCAATGACCACATTGAGCTATGGAACGAGGGTAAACTACCCGACGAACTTACAATAGATGCACTTAAAGGAAAGCACTCCTCACATCCTCGTAACATTTTATTAGCTTCCGTATTCTACAAAGCCGGGTTTATAGAAACGTGGGGACGTGGTATTAGCAAAATATGTAACGCTTTTAAAGCGATAGGAATAGAAGAACCCGTCTTTAAGCAATCAGAGGGTGGTATGCTAATTACGTTCAAAAGAAACTACCCTACAATGACAAATGAGAAATCACATAGTAGAGCGAATGACCCAATAAATGACCCAATAAATGACCCAATAAATGACCCAATAAAATTATCATCAATTGACATAAATGTATTACACATATTATCTACGAATACAAAATTAACCTACAATACTCTTGCTGAAGCCTTGTCATCATCAAGTGCTACAGCGAAACGATCATTGCAGAATTTAAAAGCTTATGGGTACATAACCCGTCAAGGGTCCAACAAAGCAGGTTATTGGCAACTCACCGAGAAAGGAAAGATTTTTATAATTAAAGAACAAAGACTATAAAATACATAAGCTGGGCGTTGCGGGTGAAGGGGATACCCTCGTGAAGCTGCACGAATCAACTTATCCACACCACCATCATGAAACAATAAAACTTAAATATTAATATTGGTCTTTATTTACCCAATCACCTCTGCCAAAACATCCTCTAACAAGAACGGAATCACCCCCACATACATTACACCGTCCTCGTCCGTCCAAAGCTTGCGGCTACCGTCCAGCACAACAATCTTGCGAAAGAAGTCGCCAGTATTTCTCAAAGAAAAGGTCTCCTGTGCCTTCTTCTCAGGCGTGTCCACATTCAATGCCGACTGGATATACACTTTACTATTACCTACATTGACCACAAAATCAATCTCATATTGAGACAATTTACGCTTGCCGTCTATTACGCGCGTCAGTTCTACAATGCCCACATCAACAGAATATCCTCTACGGATCAAATCATTATAAATCATGTTCTCCATTAGATGCGGACGCTCCTGCTGACGGAAATTTAATCTGGCATTTCTCAGTCCCAAGTCCATGGCATAGTACTTCTGAATCTTGTCAAAATACTTGCGTCCCTTCACATCCCATCGTTTCGCACTCTGGAAGAGAAATGCATCCTCCACATAGTCCAGATAGTTTTTGACGGTATTGTGCGAAGGTGATTTTCCCATCAGCGTTCCAGCCGTATTGGCCAGTTTGTTCGGATTCGTCAGTGAGCCTACTGACGATGAGAGAGCATCAACCAAAGCACTCAATATGTTATCATCCTTCAGATTATATCGTTCCACAATGTCCTTAATATAGACATTTGAGAAAAGCCCTTGCAAGTACTTGCGCTTCTCCTTTTCGTCTGGTTCAAGAATCGTCAAAGGCATACCACCGTACATCAGGTATTCCTCCAGTGCATCAGCTTTTTCCATCTGGGCTACCGATAGGTATTCTGCAAATGATAGTGGGTAAACTTTTATTTCAGAACCACGGTCACGAAAATTTGTCACGATATCCTTCGACAGCATCTTAGAGTTCGATCCCGTCACATACACATCAAGGTTCGGGCGCGCCATCAGATCATTCAAAATGTCATAAAAAGTGGTGTAAAGCAACTCTCTGTCCTCTTCAGGTACCAATGATTCGTCCACATTCTCATTTTTTACCTTATACGACAACTGTATCTCATCAATCAATACATAAAATTTTCTGTCTGTATCCCTTGTAGACTCTATGATATAGTCGTACAGGAGGTTCGGATTACGATACTTGATGTCTGTCTTTCTGTCAAGAGCCACCTCCACGAAATCCCTCTCCTGAACTCCTTTCTCTATTAATCGGTTCTTAAAGAGAGTTGAGAGTAGGAACGACTTACCCGAACGTCTTATACCGGTCACAATCTTTACCTTTCCGTTCCAACATTTTGTGAGTAACTGTTCAACATATTCGTTTCTATCTATTATCATAATAGCGCACTCTTAGGATGGTTATGAAAATTTGGTCGCATATTACGACCATTTTGTCAGTACAAAAATACTCTTTTTCTTTTGACTATCCAAAACAATGCAATAATTAATATTCCAAATTCATATAGAAGGGACGACTATTCGCCTGTTTCTTCACCCCACCTTCGCCGTAAACGTTATTCTCCCAACGACCAGAATGTGCTCACATAAGGGAATCCCAAAGCTATCGCATCACCATTACCACGTGAAACGGAGCGAATCAAATCGTCTACCCCACTATTCATAAGTCCTTCCACTGAAACATCATAATTCAGCCTATTCCCTTTTTCATCGCACAGGAAATATCCCTCATCGTTTGAATAGGCTACAACCACCTTCCCTCCTATCAACGGTGTTTCAATCTGTTTGGCGGTGGATTCACTATCCCCGCTTCTATCATACCGTTTGCTACCATAAAAAGCGTATTTACCCCACCTAAAGCTCAAGTTATCCTCCAAGGGTCCCAGCTTGACGTTTCCTTTTTTATCACCCCAAGCGAAACCGCCATCACGCCCTTTTAGACAATAAGCATACCAATCTCCATCGCAAGTTATCCATGAATACTTGCCTTCGGTATCCATAAACAATTCCTTGCCGTCCCTGTCTATAATACCGTACATACCGTCTTTGCGCACTATTGCGCAACCATTCAAGTCGAAAGGTCCAATCTCCGAATACGTCTCAGGCTCAACGATGATATTGCCCTGCATATCTATTACCGCAGGCTGGCCTCCCGGATTACAATTCACAACAATGCGATCGGAATGAATCACGCGTGAGTTTTTCTCTCCATAAATACAGAAGTCCCCTTGAAACAAAGAGATATTCCCCTTTCGGTCAATCACACCGTATCTGGTTTTCCCATCCTCTGCCCCCCTTCGACAAGCGCCTTTCCGTCAGCATTGAACAAAGTGATAGGTGTCGCCAAAGTAGTAAACAGTTCCTTACCCGAAGTATCAATAGCTATATATCCTTCTTGTGTCATTTTCCAAGCCACTCCGTTCCAGAAGCCCGTTATATTAAAACATTCACCGACATCAAAAACTTTTTCACCTTTCTTGTTGATAAAGGCATACCCTTCGCACATCTCCATCAACACTTTTGCTAGTCCGTCAGAGAAGAAATCGGCATCCCTGAATTCTCCCGCAAAAGCCAACTCGCCGTCCAATGTATAATAGGCGTTTCCCATAGGTATCAAATCTATATCTGCCAACGGGCTATTTGAACTGCCTCCGCAAGCGGAGAAAAAAACCGCAACATAAACCGTTGCGCAATAAATCAAAATCTTTGTTTTCATAGTTCTTTAATTATGATTGTTATTACACATAATTCATATTTCCTTATTAAAACGCAAACCACAAAGCTAACAAAGCAAAAATAATAGAAGCCACCAACTTAATTCAGACTTTCTCATATTCTATTTCTTTTTCAATCACAATAAACAATAATATACTCGCTCTCACTTACATCAGTTCCATACTCCATCTCAATAGCCATTTTTTCTTTTACTTTCACAATATATCCATCGTCATCAAACTCATAATTATATTTCGCCTCACCGGTATAATTAGATATTGAGACAGGCAATTGCTTCGACTGCCCCCATGCAAAGGCGCAATAATACCATGGATAAGGAGTATAAATATTAGTAAGACAATTTACAATATCAATATTAACAGGCTTATTTTCCTTTTCTCCATATTGATAAGTACATTCAGAGTATCCACCTTTTACCTTATCCAAATTACCATCTTTCCATGTAAAGTCACAGATATCACGGACAACGCCAGTTGATGATTGCAAAATCCGCCAGTTCCCATCAATCCCGTATGTTTCTTTGACTTTCATATTTCCTTCCTGCACCTCTACATTTACCGGCGCTCCGGGTTCAGACGTAATCATAGCTTTCTGTTTCCCATTCCAATTTATTTGAATGGAATTCTCCTTATAAATATAGGTATAGACATCCGCATTTCCAGTCTGCCGCTTCTCCGTAGCTGAAAGTATACGCTGTTGTTCATCGTAAGTAAAATCAATTGTCCGATCAGTAGATTGGATAGTTTTAATGTAACGCATTGCCGGAGCAGTTTTTTGTGTATCTCTCATGCTTTTCTTTGGTTTACACCCTGCTTGTAAGAGTACAAAGAGAAAAAAAATCAGAAGTGTTAAGTTTAAGCCTTTATACAGTTTCCTTTCTCTTAGTTGTTGCTTAATCGTTCTCATATCATTTCAATTTATAAGTTAATATTATTTGTCTGTCCTTTGTTAGTCAGCAGCTTGCACTTTCTTATGCCACTCTTTGGCACGTATCAAGCTTTTGAAAACATCGTGTCCTTATTCTAAAATAACTTTTAACAGTTTACTATTTTTAATATGCACCTTTCCAATATGCCCACGGATGAACGATGTAATCACCAATCGCTTCCAAATCATTCGGTTCCCAAACACAAGCAAAATAATTATCGTTTAATTCAGGATGAAGAATGTCATCAATACCTTTCTCACCAATCAATGCGCAAGTACGTTCCTTCACATCAAGCCCCACAGCTATACCGTTAACAAAAGGAGTTACTAACAAATATCCGTAAATTTGCCCATTAAGATATAGATGTAGCGTATCTTCCAGCCCTTCCTTTGTCAATGCGTGAGATTTATAAACACGCGCTCCATCTAAATCGAAAGTGGAAAAAGCTATAGAATAATCAGAGCCATAAAAAGGATAAGGACCAGCCTTCGTTCTGCCATATTTAAACTCTATATCACGATTGACCGCCGCTATTTTTTCTTTCCCATTCTTATCACACCAACCTATTTTCTTATCTTCCGTTTTAAAATAATACCAATTGCCATCATTCTCCAAACGAGTATATATTGGCTCTATCAGAATTTTCCCCTTACCATCCACCAAACCGTACCTGTTACCTTTAGAAAACACCGCACAATCATTTTGGTCAAATTCGAGGGGAAGATCTTTGGAAATATAATCGACCACCAGCTCTCCTTTAAAATTGATAGCACCAATAAGTCCTTCTTCATTCTTCACACTTGCCTTTCCTCGAAGTGGCGGAGTCTTGACATATTCCGTAACCGCTCTCGCTATATCCTCACGGGGCTCTACCAAGATTTTTCCCTTTGAATTAAATACACCAATATTGCCATCGGCTGCCATAAAATAGGCTACTCCTTCATAAAAAGCAGTCAATGGTCTGCCAGCCAATTCAAACAAGACTTCACCCTTCTTGTTAATGGCCGTGGCATGTGTTCTGTCTTCAAGACTTCCTCCTTGAACAAAAGCTATGCCTTCAGAGAAGTCGGAACATTTGGCATATTCCGCATATTCACCGAAAACCTTTGCGAAAACTTCCTCAGCATTTAGTACCAATGTACCATTGCGATCGAGAAAATAGACATCACGTACCTTCAGCAAACCATCTTTAAAGAACCCCGAACCTAAACTATAATTTAAATTTGGCTTCCAGCCTATAGCTGCAAGTTCTCCGGAAAGTGCATCCATTTTCTCCCCATTCTCATCCACATAATAAAAACCGGCCTTACTCATACAAGGAATAGGGAAAAAGCTGCGTTGAGGTCGTTGGGTATTACTTCCACACGCAGAAAATAAAGTCACCACACAAATAAGCGACAGATAAAACAGTGTTTTCATTCTCATAATTATTTTTTTGTTATCTATTTATCACAAAATATAACCGACTGTTTACTTTTCAAACCGACGATCGATATAAAAGCAAGTGACTTTTGCCTCCGGCTTAAAGTCTTCCGGAGTCAGCTGAATCGATTCGCTTTCCAATTCGGATGTTTTTGCCAAATCGCCATTCGCAGTCATGGCAAGAGCTTTCATTTTGGTTTGCTCCGTCAAGTCATCCAGTTCTTCGTTCACCACATTGATGCGCAGATTTTTCCCATAAGCGATGTATACTATTCCTTGGTCGAACATCTCATCATACATTATCATCGCTTCCATTCCTTTTTTCGTCACCGCTTCCCGTAAAGACATTCCCACCTTAACACCGTTCTCCAAAGAGACGTATGGAGAAGTGACGGTCAGTTCTTCTATAGGAGACAATTGCTTTTCCAACATAAAATTAGCGACTTCCACATCATCACAATATAAGGTATAAGTTTGAAGCGTCATAGCGGCAGGTTCATAATAAAAAGTCCCTTTCTCTACCTTATTATATAGTCCTTCATCAGTATCAGACATATTTTTGAAAGGATGCTTCATCCGCAAACTTCCCACACCATCCTCTGTGAGGATAAACGGTTTCACTCCCGCATTGGCTTCCACCTCCGCCTGCACGGCAGAAGGATCAGCGTTCGTCTGTTTCTTACTATTACTACAAGAGAATAAACACATTGCTATAGCAATGAGGTTGATCATAAAAATCTGTTTCATTTCAATTTATCATTAAAGTTATACATTAGGACTATTCATACATAATTACGTTTCCTTGATTCAATTGTTTTTTCGTATTAGGCAAAACAATGAGATGCTCACCCACCATATGTATAAATCACCAAAGGCATTATTCCCGACTCTTACGAGTCAGAAACAATGCCTCCTTTATATGTTTTCAAAGAATATTTAGCTAATAGATGTTCACTTGTGTGTGTGTTATACAAACATTACACATACGCAAGCTTTTAACATTATTTTTGTTGCTATTTCCTTGTGCTATCATAGTATTTCCCTTATTTCGATTCAAAAATAAGACTTTTTAGCATAGAAAGCAACAAAATACCAAAATATTACACCAAAAAGGAAATCATTGACTGATAAAAGTGTAGCTAAAATACATTTTTATCAGGATACAAGTGTTATTCGAAAGATAAACAATTTGTTAGAGTCTTCTACTCCGTCCCGCATCAATACGCAGGAAGATGAACAACAGTATCGTAAAGCCCCATAAGGAAGAACCTCCGTAGCTAAAGAAAGGTAATGGGATACCGATGACCGGAGTAAGTCCCAGCACCATGCCTATATTAATAAATAGGTGAAACAGGAAAATGCTGAGGACTGAATAGCCATAAACCCGACCGAAGGTGGAGGGTTGACGCTCCGACAAGAAAATCAAGCGGAAAATCAAGATCAGGAAAGCTATCAAGACGGCTGCCGAACCGACAAAACCTTGCTCCTCTCCCACCGTACAGAAGATGAAATCAGTATCCTGTTCGGGAACATATTTCAGTTTGGTCTGCGTACCATTCAGGAAACCTTTCCCTGTCAATCCACCGGAACCGATGGCAATCTTGGATTGGTTGACGTTGTATCCCGCACCGGTCAAATCTTCTTCCAAGCCCAATACCACTTTGATGCGGACTTGTTGATGGGGCTCCAATACGCTATCGAATACATAATTGCTGGAATATAAAAATCCGATAGAGCCGATGGTAAATAAAGCAATTAGAAAGTAAGCACGCTGACGCTCACTTAATGCTAAATAAATCAAATAGCCTATTGCAACAGCACACAGTCCCCACTGCACCCAGACCAGACTAAAGTGTACCCAATATTCCGAGATCAAATAGGCAATCAACAATATCCCCAGACTTCCACCGATAATATTGCGGGCAGCCGCCCACTTCTTACGATATACCCACACCATGCCACCGGCAAACAATAAAATCAGCAACAATACAATAAACTCTCCCAACGGCGTAGGGGTATCTGCAATAAAGACCTCGTCAAAACGAATACCGACCACAAAGTAGATTACCGCACAGACACCTGCAAAAAGTACCACTCCCGGCATTCCTTCCCGATAAAGCACCAAGAAAAAGGCGAGATATACCAATGCGGACCCTGTTTCCCTCTGCCCGATAATCAATAACATCGGCAGAAGAATAATCAATCCCAAAGCTAAAGCACACTTTTCTTTCTTGATACTGAATGAGTAGGCATTCATATATTTGGCCAATGCCAAAGCTGTAGCAAACTTAGCGAACTCGGCGGGTTGCAGGCTGACCGGCCCCATCACCAACCAGGAACGGGAACCTTTTGTATCCGGAGCAATAAAAATCGTGACAATCAACAGAAGAATCATCCCTATATATATAATGTACGCGAACATATCGTACATCCGGTCTTCCAACATCAGCAACACAAATCCTAGCCCGAAAGAACAGATAATCCAAACGAACTGCTTACCGGCACGAGTCGAGAAGTCGAGAAAATCACGCTCGCCATAGTCATAGCTGGCTCCGCACACGCTGAACCATCCGCCAATAATCAGGAGCAGGTAAATACAAATCGTCACCCAGTCCAGAGATTTCCATAAACTATCGCTCCTCGTTACCATACAATATCACTCTGTTACTAATTTCTTCCGCTCTTATCTCATTTTCCGGCGACAACTTGCCTTTCATATATTGTTCCATCATCAAAGCACCGACCGGCACTCCGTATGTGGCTCCCCATCCTCCATTTTCCACATAGACGGCAATGGCTATTTTCGGCTTGTTCATTGGCGCAAAGCCCATAAACACCGAATGGTCATGTCCGCGATTCTGTGCCGTACCTGTCTTTCCGCAGGCTTCCAATTCCGGGACCATCATTGACAGCATACGGCAAGTTCCTCCGGTAGCGGCGGCACGCATACCTTCCACCACCGACTCATAATGTCTTTTTTCAATCGTGGTATAACGAGGAGTGCGATAAAGACTGTCTATCCGGTTATCCTGAATTTCTTTCACGATATGAGGCGTGACAAAATATCCTCTATTGGCAATCGTCGCTCCCAGATTGGCTATCTGAAGAGGGGTAGACAAGATTTCTCCCTGACCGATAGAAATACTGATCACCGTCAATCCGTTCCAATGCCCGCGATAAGCCTTGTCATAGAACTGCGCATTCGGAATCAACCCCCGTTTTTCTCCCGGCAGGTCGACTCCCAGTTTGTAACCGAAGCCTTGCGAAACCATGTGATCTTTCCATACGGTAATAGCATTTTGCGGTGAGCCATACTTACGGTCACCGAACATACGAAACAGCCCCCAACAGAAATAAGAGTTGCACGATGTAGCAATGGCGGGTATCAGCGGAAGCGGCGCTCCATGACTATGGCAACCTACCGTCAGCCTGCCGTAATGGAATCCGCGCGAACAGGGAAAAGTCGGACTTTGCTCTGTTATAATACCTTCTTGTAAGAAAGTCAGCCCTTGTGCTGTCTTGAAAGTAGAGCCCGGAGGGTAGACTCCCATCAAAGCACGGTTCAACAATGGTTTCATCTTGTCGCGTTGCAACATCAGATGATTCTTACCACGCTGACGACCGATCATCAAATGCGGATCATAATTCGGGGAAGATACCAGGCAAAGGATCTCACCGGTCTCCGGCTCGATAGCTACAATACTTCCGATCTTGTTCTTCAACAAGCGTTCACCCAAAATCTGCAAATCAATATCCAGACTCAATGTCAGGTTCTTGCCGGGAACAGAGGGACGGTCGTAGGCCCCATCCATATAGTGCCCCTGGATACGGCCATGCGCATCACGAAGCAGAATCTCAATCCCTTTTTCTCCACGCAGGTACTTCTCATACGATTTCTCTACGCCTAACTTCCCGACATAATCTCCACGAATGTAGTATCCGTCTTCATCCGCTTCCATCTCTTTGGCAGATACCTCTCCGATGTCGCCCAGCGCATGGGCAGCCGCATTATAAGAATATTGGCGGATCGTACGACGTTGGATATAAAAGCCACGAAACTTAAATAGCTTTTCCTGAAAGACACCACATTCCTCCGCCGACAACTGCGACATAAACACTTGATTCGTGTAACGGGAATATCCCGGATTGCGGCGACGGTCTTTCATATCGCTCATAATCTTCAAAAATTGGGCACGGGTGATATTCAACGACTGGCACAAGTCGAGCGTATCGAGATTCTCGACTTCCTTCGGAACAATCGAAATGTCGTATGCAGGCTGATTGAATACCAACAGTTTCCCGGTCCGGTCGTAAATCGCTCCGCGCGAAGGATATTGGATTTTATTCAGAAAAGCATTACTGTCAGCATTCTTCTTATAGTCATCTGTTGTGATCTGCAATGCGAAAAGTCGTACCAGATAAATCAAGACAATAGACAGGGCAATGCCTCCGATAACAAATTTACGTTTCTCTAATCTATAATCTTTTGCCATTTTTTACTTCCTTATGCCTTCAACAGCTACAATACAGGTTACAGTCAGAATGGTGCAAAGTAACACCCGCAGCAGCAACAGCCAAATGCTGGAAAACGAGAAGAACTCAATGGAGAGTAACGCCAAACTATGTACAAAAACACTTGCAGTCGTATATTTAAGAAAAGGAGTAATCCCTATCGTCTTGAAAGACGGGATGAAGCTATCCAGATTATCGCGAGGTGTGAACAGTCGCAGTAAAGAAGGACGGAGAAAAGCAAGCAGCACCGTCGCAGCCGCATTCATTCCCGGAGTATCAGCAAATACGTCGATAGTCAGTCCGAAAAAGAAAGCCCACAACATCAACTCATTCCGCGAAGTGCCGGAGTCAAACTTTAGGATAAAATAAATATAAAGAAAAGGAGTAGCATAACCTGCTATATGGACATTATTCAGGATAAGCACTTGAAGAAGCACCAAGCCGATAAACCATCCGATTCTATGTATATAGGTGATAATCATTCTTTCATTACCTTATTTTCAAGTTTCTTCTGCTCTTCCTGCCCATTCCGGGCTATCACACGGACATCGCCGAGCTTTCCGAAATCGGTAGCCAGCTTGATTTTCAGCAGGTAGGACAACCCGTCATTAGAATCGGACATATCATCCACCGTACCTACCATAATGCCTTCCGGGAATACGGTCGAGAATCCGCTGGTCACTACGGTATCGCCCAAATTGAATTCCGCATGACGGGGCAGGTCTTTCAGATAAGCGTAACGCGAATCTCCATGTTCCCATTTCAGATAGCCGAAATAATCACTGCCTATAATCTTGCAACTTATATTGGACTTGCTGTTCAGTACAGAAATCACCACCGAATAAGATGGAGAAGTTTCATACACGATACCTACAATTCCGTTACCGTCTATCACTCCCATCTCAGAGCGAATGCCGGAGGAAGAACCTTTGTCGAGCGTGATATAGTTATCGGGCAGTGTCAGACTGTTTTTTATCACATGAGCCTTGAACAGCTGATAGTCACTTTGAGGCATCTGCCGGACACTGTTAATGGTAATAGAGTCCACCTGGCGTTCTTTCAACGCTTTCTCCAGATTGGAGATCTGCTGTTCGAGCAACATATTCCGGTCCAGTAAATCCTCATTGACCGATTTCAAATGAAAGTAAGAGGAAATGCCTCCCGACACATCATAAACCGCCCCCACAACCGTATTGGCAGAAGTAAAAAAAGCACTCTGCTGATAACGGTTGAACCGAAATAACAAAACAAAACTGGCTACCTCTAATAAGATAAAGAGGAACCAGTAATTGTATTTCAGAAGGAAGTTTATTAAATTCCGCATCCCTGAGTTATCTCATTAAGAAAGAGAAACGATCTACATTCTTTAATGCAACTCCCGTACCTTTAGCTACAGCGTGCAAAGGATCTTCCGCAATGTGGAAAGGAATATTGATCTTATCGGTCAGTCGCTTATCCAACCCACGAAGCAATGCGCCACCACCGGAAAGATAGATACCGTTGTGCACAATATCAGCATAAAGTTCAGGAGGTGTACTTTCCAACGCACTCAAGATAGCCGTTTCTATTTTCGAGATTGATTTTTCCAGACAGTGAGCCACTTCCTGATAGCATACAGGTACCTCCATCGGAAGAGCCGTGATACGGTTAGGACCGTGAACGATATAATCTTCCGGAGCTCCTTCACCCAATTCGGTTAAGGCAGCGCCCACATTTATCTTGATACGTTCCGCCATACGTTCGCTGACTTTCACGTTATGCTGACGGCTCATGTATTCACGGATGTCTTCCGTCAGATCATCACCCGCCACACGGATGGAGTTGTTGGAAACAATACCTCCCAAAGAGATAACGGCAATTTCCGTAGAACCACCACCTATGTCCACAATCATATTCCCTTCCGGAGCCTCTACGTCAATGCCGATACCAATAGCCGCAGCCATCGGTTCGAAGATCAGATAGACATCCCGTCCGCCGGCATGTTCGGCAGAGTCACGAACGGCACGGAGTTCAACTTCCGTACTTCCCGAAGGAACACCGATCACCATACGAAGAGAGGGTGAGAATAAGTGATTGCGTGTATTCACCCGCTTAATCAAACCGCGCATCATCTGCTCGCAAGCGTAGAAGTCGGCAATCACACCATCTCTCAACGGACGGATAGTGCGTATGTTTTCGTGGGTCTTTTCGTGCATCAACTTCGCCTTTTCCCCCACGGCAATCATCTTATCCGTACGACGGTCCAAAGCCACAACCGAAGGCTCATCCACCACGATTTTCCCGTTCGTGATGATGATGGTATTGGCTGTACCCAAGTCCATCGCTATTTCTTGTGTAAAAGAGAACAATCCCATTCTTAATTATTATTTTTAGTGTTTAAAATGACGGATACCGGTAGTCACCATCGCCATGCCATGCTCATTGCAATAAGCAAAAGACAAATCATCTTTTACCGAGCCGCCCGGTTGGATTACTACCGTAATACCTTCCTTATCCGCAATTTCCACACAATCGGGGAAAGGGAAGAAGGCATCCGAAGCCATCACCGCGCCATTCAAGTCGAATCCGAATGACTTAGCTTTTTCAATTGCTTGTTTCAATGCATCTACACGTGAGGTCTGTCCGACACCGCTTGCGAGAAGCTGCTTGCCTTTTGCCAATACAATGGCGTTTGACTTACTGTTCTTCACAATCTTGTTGGCAAACAACATATCTTCCACCTCTTCCGGAGTAGGAGCTTTGTCTGTTACGGTTTTGAGGTCGGCTACCGTTTCAATATTAGTATCTTTATCCTGCACCAATACGCCATTCAGCAAAGCACGGAATTGCTTCTTCGGCAATTTGGCTTCCTTGCGAACGAGGATGATGCGGTTCTTTTTCTGTCCAAGGATTTCGAGTGCGTCCACATCATAATCCGGTGCGATAATCACTTCAAAGAAAATCTTGTTGATTTCTTCGGCTGCTTCTTTGTCAACAACCCCATTTGTAATCAACACGCCTCCGAAAGCGGAAACAGGATCACCGGCCAATGCATCTTTCCATGCATCCAGCACAGTAGACCGTGAAGCCAGACCGCAAGCGTTATTATGTTTCAGAATAGCGAAAGTGAGGTCGTCAAATTCATCAATCAAATCAACGGCAGCGTTGATATCGAGAAGATTATTATAAGAGATTTCCTTTCCGTGAATCTGGTCGAACATCGCTTCCAGATTTCCGTAGAAATAGCCCTTCTGATGCGGGTTCTCACCATAACGAAGTTGTTTTTGGCTATTGACAGAGCAACGGAAAGCAGAACCTTCGCCTGCATCAAAATAATTGAAGATCGCTGAATCGTAGTGAGAAGAAACGGCAAACGCTTCTTTTGCCATCCAACGGCGTTCTTCGAGTGAGGAAGTGGCACCGTGCTCCATCAACATATCCAGCAACGGTTTGTATTGTGCCTGAGAAGCAACGATAATTACGTCGTTGTAGTTCTTGGCTGCGGCACGAATCAGAGAGATTCCGCCTATATCGATTTTCTCAATAATATCTGCTTCGGATGCACCGGAAGCTACGGTAGCTTCAAACGGATACAGGTCAACAATGACTAAATCTATTTCAGGGATTTCATACTTTTCAATCTGTTGCAGATCTTGCTCCAGCCCGCGACGACACAGAATACCTCCGAATATTTTCGGATGTAATGTCTTTACCCGACCACCGAGAATAGAAGGGTAAGTGGTCAAATCTTCCACTGCCTTACAAGGATATCCCAATGATTCAATAAACTGACGAGTTCCTCCTGTTGACAAGAACTCTACTCCTTCTTCATGAAGTTTGGTAATAATTTCATCCAAACCTTCTTTGTGGTATACAGATACCAATGCAGTTTTTATTCTTTTAGACTCTGACATTGAATTGCTTATTAAGTATTTGGTGTGCAAAGTTACGAAATATTGTTTATCGTACGTAATAAATAAGGTGTGAATTAATAAAAAAAAGCGTTGACTCTCCCAAACAGAAAATCAACGCTTCTTCGCAAAGTATATTTTTGTTCAAAAACTATTACCAGATGGACACCCGTTTGTCTTTAGCCACGAACATAGGATCCTGCTCAGTAATATTGAATGCTTCGTACCAGTTTCCAATATGAGGAAGTGCACCGTCTACACGCCACTTGCCTAATGAGTGAGGATCGAGTTTTGTCAATCGGAGAATTTCTTCCGGACGGATATTTCCTGCCCATACATTAGCATAAGCAAGGAAGAAACGTTGTTCGGGAGTAAATCCGTCTACTGTTTCAAGCGGTGCATTAGCTGTCGCGTTCTTGAAAGCCTGGAAAGAAACTTGCAGACCGCCATGATCGGCAATATTTTCGCCCAAAGTCAACTGACCGTTGGCATGCACACCGGGAGCTACTTCAATACTGTCAAAGAAGTTCACCATTACTTGGGCACGTTCCTTGAACTTTTCAGCATCCTCTTCCGTCCACCACTCTTTCAGGTTTCCGTCTTTGTCATATTGACGTCCCTGATCGTCGAATCCATGTGTCATCTCATGCCCGATAACGACTCCGATAGCACCGTAATTCATTGCATCATCGGCGTTCATATCGAAAAATGGTGGCTGCAGGATAGCTGCGGGGAAGCAGATCTCATTGGTAGTAGGATTGTAATAAGCATTAACAGTCTGCGGTGTCATCAACCATTCATCCTTATCTACCGGCTGACCGGCTTTGGCAATCATTTCATTGTAATCCCATTGACTGGCACGCTCGATATTCGCCCAATAAGAATCGTTCTTAATCTCCAAAGCCGAATAATCTTTCCACTTGTCCGGATAACCGATCTTTACATGAAAAGCATCCAGTTTCTCCAATGCTTTCACCTTAGTCGGTTCGCTCATCCATTCCAGCGCCTTGATACGTTCGCCCAAAGAAGTTTGCAAATTCTTCACTAAGGTAACCATACGCTCTTTTGCAGCAGCCGGAAAGTATTTTTCTACATACATCTGTCCTACCACTTCACCGAGAACAGCGTCTACCGTACTTACCGAACGCTTCCAACGAGGCTGCATTTCTTTCTTACCGGACATCGTCCTACTATAAAAATCGAAGTTCTGAGCTTCAAAGTCATCGCTAAGATATGAAGCGGCAGCATCTATCAAACTCCATTGCAAGTACAATTTCTGATCGTCCAATGATACAGTGTTAATCACATCGGCAACTTCTTTCATAGCGGCAGGCTGACCTATGTTCACTTCCTTCAGGTCTTTCAAACCTGAAACAGCGAAATAAGTATCCCAGTCGAAAGTCGGGATGTTCTTTTTCAGCGTTTCCATATCCATCTTATTATAATTGGCATGAGGATCACGCAATTCCACTTGTGAACGGGCCGCTTTAGCCAAACGGGTTTCAATGTTCATTACAGCTTTTACCGCTTTCTGTGCAGTAGCCTCATCATAACCTGCCAACCGGAACATCTTGGCGATGTGTTCCTGATATTTGTTACGGATGTTGGTAGTCTGTTCGTCTTCTTCCAGATAATAATCGCGTTGTCCCATTCCGATACCACCCTGATAGGTCTGTACTATATTCATCGAACTGTTCATATCATCCGCACCGACAAACATCGTGAAGTAAGGCCGTATACCTCTCTTCTGACTTTCGGCAATGTATGCGTAGATTTCGTTCTTGTCTTTCAGCGCATCGATAGCGGCCAATTCGTCTTTAATCGGAGCTACTCCCTCCTGGTTCAACTTCACACTGTCCATTGCGATATTGTAAAGGTCGCCAACTTTCTGAGCGGCGCTTCCCGGAGCATTGTCCGTCTTTGCGGCCAGTTCGGCAATCAGGGATTTCAATTGTTCACGGCTGTTCTCACGCAACATATCGAATGTTCCGAAACGGGAATATTCGTCAGTCAACGGGTGATCTTTCACCCAACCGCCACACGCATATTGATAAAAACTTGTACCCGGCACAGCCGTGGTATCCAGATTAGCAAGGTCGATACCGGACGTCAGTACGGCCTCTTTCTTACCGTTACATCCTGTTGTCATAAGGCATACCGCAAGAATTGGTAAATACTTGGTTACTTTCATACTTAATATAATATATTATAGAATTATCATGTTATGCGAAGGAAGGCCCTAGCCTTTCACTTCTTCCAGTTCCATCGACACCCGTTCCCACTCTTCAACGATTGTGTCCAACTGTTGTTTCAGTTTCTGATGGCGTTCATATAGCTGCATATCCGAAGCCCCTTCCGGAGTCGCCATCTTCTCTTCCACAATGGCAATCGCGGCTTCCGTCTCTTCTATCGAGGCTTCACAGTCCGCTACCTGACGTTCGAGTTTCTTAATCTTCTTATTCAACTCTTTCTGTGCCTCATAAGAAAGTTTGTTTTCCGAAGGTTGCACAGCTTCCTGTTCTCCATTTCTTTTGGCTGTTGCCGTAGGAGAAACAGACAATCCGGCGCCTTTTTGAAGTTCATTCAGGCTATCTATCTTTTTCTTTTGCAGAAATTCATAAATACCTCCGAGATGCTCTTTCACCACTCCTCCACCGAACTCATATACTTTAGTCGCAAGTCCGTCCAAAAAATCACGGTCGTGACTGACAAGAATGACTGTGCCGTCAAATTCACGGATCGCTTCTTTCAACACATCCTTTGAACGCATATCCAAGTGATTGGTCGGTTCGTCAAGAATCAGGAAGTTTACAGGTTCAAGAAGAAGTTTGATCATTGCCAATCGGGTACGTTCTCCACCGGAAAGGACTTTGACTTTCTTGTCCGAAGCTTCGCCGCCAAACATGAAGGCACCCAAAATATCCCGTATCTTCAAACGGATATCTCCCGTTGCTACCCGTTCTATGGTATCAAACACCGTCAGATTCTCATCCAACATCTGTGCCTGATTCTGTGCAAAATAGCCGATCTGAACATTATGACCGATGGTCAGTTTGCCGTCAAAGTCAATCTCACCCATTATACATTTCACCAATGTAGATTTACCTTCACCGTTCTTACCGACAAAAGCTACTTTCTCTCCCCGATTGATAGTGAGGTTTACATCATGAAAAACAACATGATTACCATACGCTTTGCGCACGTCTTCGCAAATCACCGGATAGTTTCCGCTACGGCTGGCAGGAGGAAATTTCAAGCGAAGCGAGGAGTTGTCTTCTTCATCCACTTCGATACGCTCTATCTTTTCCAATTGCTTGATGCGGCTTTGTACTTGCACGGCTTTAGTTGCTTTATAGCGGAAGCGTTCAATGAAATCTTCCGTATCCTGTATCTGTTTCTGTTGATTCTCGTAAGCGCGGAGCTGCTGTTCGCGACGTTCCTTGCGCAAGACAACAAATTCGTCATACTTCACTTTGTAATCATAAATCTGTCCACAGGTAATTTCGATAGTACGTGTGGTTACGTTGTTCAAGAAAGCGCGGTCATGGCTGACTAGCACAACAGCATTGGCACGAGTTGCCAGGAAATTTTCCAGCCATTGGATACTTTCGATATCAAGATGATTGGTCGGCTCGTCGAGCAGCAGCACATCCGGACGGCGCAACAACAATTTTGCCAATTCGATACGCATACGCCAACCACCGGAAAACTCTGAAGTAGGACGATCAAAATCCTCACGGCTGAATCCCAGTCCGAGAAGTGTCCGTTCGATTTCCGCCTGATAGTTCGTGCCCCCCATCATCAGGAAGCGGTCGTTCTCATGCGTGAAACGGTCTATCAACTGATGGTATTCTTCCGAATCATAGTCTGTCCGTTCAGCCAGTTCCTGATTCATTCGTTCCAACTTCGCCTGAAGTTCAAAAATATGTTCGAATGCCTGTTCCGCTTCTCCCATCACCGTCCGGTTGTCGGAAAGAATCATGACCTGAGGCAAATATCCGATAGTTACATCTTTCGGAGTAGCTACAACTCCATGTGTCGGCGATTGTAAACCTGCCAATATCTTCAACATGGTCGATTTGCCCGCACCATTCTTGCCGACTAATGCAATGCGGTCTTTCTTATTGATAACATAACTGACATCCTCAAAAAGGGGTGTCGCATTAAATTCTACTGATAATCCTTCTACTGAAATCACTTCTGTCTCTGATTTATAAGATTTTGGACTGCAAAGATAATGAATAATTATTGTATAAATGTCAGTATCATCCGTTATCAAAAACAAAAAAGCAGCCATTCCGAACGAATGACTGCTTCCTATCTTAATCTAAGTCCCTCTTTAGAACAATTTAGCAGGATATTCACCGGCATCTACCAATGCCTGAATCTTGTCTACTACACTCTGGCGATCTTCCGGATAAGTAACACCGAACCATTTGCTGGTAGTATCCAGCACTTCAACAGTAGCGGTTCCGTCATTAATCAATTTATCCACCATCAATGGGATGAAGAATTCGCTCTTCAGATTTTCCATGTTCTTCGGATCGCTCAGGAAAGTTTTAAAGAACTCTTCGCTGTAAGCGAAGTAATCGGGAGTGAAACCCCAGAAATTCATACTTACCGGAGTTGTGTCGGGGGTAGCAGTCCATTCACCATTATCATCGATATATTTCACTTCACCGTCCAAGCGTTGAATCTTCGTACGTTCTACAACAGAAGTCAGCAATCCTTTCGCATCTGTGCTACAGATTCCACGAGATACCGTACCGCTTTCACTCAAGGTATTTCCTACGCGGAAGCCTACCATTGAATAAACATTTTTCGAACCTTCGGGAAGAGCAGCCAGATATTTACCCATCACCTGGAAAGAATCGCGACCATAGAAGTCATCACAGTTAATTACCGCAAACGGTTCTTTAATCACATCGGCACCCATCATTACCGCATGGTTAGTACCCCAGGGTTTTGTACGGTCTGCCGGACAAGTAAAACCTTCGGGAAGAGCATCCAACGCTTGAAATACAAGTTCGCAAGGAATATGGCCTTCATATTTGGAAATAATTTTCTCACGGAAATCCTGTTCAAAGTCTTTGCGGATTACAAATACAAGTTTGCCGAATCCGGCATTGATAGCGTCATAGATTGAATAATCCATAATAGTTTCGCCATTAGGACCCAGACCGTCCAATTGTTTCAAGCCTCCATAGCGGCTGCCCATACCGGCTGCCAATAAGAATAAAGTTGGTTTCATAAA
>ENA-ORRZ01000803-ORRZ01000803.1-human-gut-metagenome-genome-assembly--contig:-NODE-803-length-25450-cov-3.827525_pt1 | contig 25450 bp, 19 predicted proteins | sample MGYA00242185_ERZ509152 | MGnify/ENA primary metagenome ERZ509152 (study PRJEB26280, sample SAMEA2338668) | human gut metagenome | biome: human gut; feature: human-associated habitat; material: faeces... | reverse complement strand
CCTGAAATGCCAGTCGGATATGCAGCGTATCGCTACGCTGTATGCAAACCGCTCGAGCGTGTTCTTCCTTGGCCGCGGGCTGGACTATGCCGCCGCGCTCGAGGCTTCGCTCAAGCTGAAGGAAATTTCCTATATCCATTCTGAGGCTTATGCAGCAGGAGAATTGAAACACGGTACGATTTCGCTTATTGAAGAAGGCGTTCTGGTCATTGGAGCAGCTACACAGCCTGCATTATTTGAAAAGGAAATCAGCAATCTGGTAGAGGTGCGCAGTCGTGGAGCGTCAGTATTGGGATTGACTTCTTATGGAAATTATACAATGGAAGATATTGCGGATTTTACCGTGTATGTGCCTAAAACAAAAGACACTTTTACCACCAGTCTGGCGGTGATTCCTCTGCAGCTTTTGGCATATTATATCTCAGTGGCCAAGGGACTGGATGTGGATAAGCCCAGAAATCTGGCAAAAAGTGTGACAGTAGAATAAGGGAAAATGCAAAAGATGTCGGACAGAAAAGGGCTGTAAGCGCTGTGTCCGGCATCTTTTCTCAATGGAGCCGCATTGACTTGTATAGGATATTTTGCTAGAATGATTCTGCACAAATGATGATTCCGAAAGAAAGGTGCTGGTATGAATTATATTGTTTTGGACTTAGAGTGGAATCAATGTCCTTATGGAAAGGGAAGAGAGAATAAGAAACTGCCTTTTGAGATTATCGAGATAGGTGCGGTGAAACTGAATGAAAAGCGGGAAATTGTAGATTCTTTTCAGCAGATTGTAAAACCCTGTGTTTATCGAAAGCTGCATTTTCGCACAAAAGAGATTTTGGATATTGATGTAGCAACACTGGAAAAGGGTATGCCTTTTGCCAAAGCGGCAAAGCAGTTTATAAAATGGTGCGGATCTGACGTGAAATTTTGTACATGGGGATGTTCGGATTTGGTTGAATTGCAGCGCAATCTGAAGTATTACCGAATGATAAACCTTTTAAAAGGACCTGTTTTCTATTATGATGTGCAGAAATTGTTTGGGTTGTTTTACGAAGGAGAAAAAACTTCCAGGTCTCTGGAATATGCCATAGATTTCCTGTGTATGGGAAAAGAGGGGAAATTTCACAGAGCACTGAATGATGCTTATTACACTGCCGAAATCCTGCAGAAGATTCCCGAAGCTTTTGTACAGGAACATTATTCTATTGACTGCTATCAGAACCCCAAAGCCAGAGGCGAAGAAATTTATCGGGTTTTTGAAAACTATTCTAAGTATATTTCCAGAGAGTTTTATTCAAAAGAAGAAGCGATGGAGGACCGGGAAGTAACGAAAACAAAGTGCTTTCTCTGTGGTCAGACAGCCAGAAAGAAAATACGCTGGTTTTCCCTGAATCCCAAATCCCATCTCTGCCTGGCTTATTGTCCGGAGCATGGGTACTTTAAAGGAAAGGCCAGGATAAAAAAGACAGATGAGGGGAAATATTATGTGGTCAGGACTCTGAAACAGATAGAGGAAGAAGAGGCGGATTTGATTCGGCAGAAAAAGGAAGAGCTGCGGAAGAAGAGACGGCTCAAGAGACACAGTGAAAAGGCGCAGGGTGAGGAAGCAGGAACACCTGTAAAAAAGACGGGAAAGAAAAGGAAAAAGAGAGCATAGACTTTAGGGGGAAGAATTTCTTCCCCTGTCTTTTTCCAGATAACAATAGGTTTATGGTTGTTTATGCTGTCGGCAGCGCAGTTTAAAGCTGAAAATGTAGTGTTTTAGATGTATCAGGAGGTCTGATGCGTCTCCCGATATGCGGAAGGTGATATTCCCAGTTTTTTCTTAAAGCTGTTGCTGAAATAATACTGGTTCGCATAACCGCATTTTAGGCTGATTTCTTTCAACGAAAGATTTCCCGAGGCCAGATAATGGCAGGCGCTTTCCATACGAAGTCCCGAAATGGTGTCGCTGATACTTTGCCCGGAAACTTTTTTGAAAAGAGAACTTAAATAAGCGGGACTGATGTTGGCATGGTGGGCAATGTCATTGAGACATAGGCTGCTGTTTTCAAAGTTCTGTTTGATATAACTCAAAGCAACGTTATATACTTGATTATGATAGCTCTGCAGGGAGGTATCAAGCTTCTGACAAACCTGAGAACACAGAGTTGTCATCCAGTCAGCAAATTGCTTGTAAGTATGGAAAGAATCAAAGTGGGTGTAAATTTGTATGATTTCTTTTTCTAAATCATCCGTATCCAGATTCATTTCGTATAAGAATTTCAGTATTTTTCCCAGCAGAGAGTAAATACGAACAAATACCAGATTTTTGTCTTGAATTTCACTAAGAAGTCTTTGAAAATAATCAGCCAGCCAGGAGCGGATGGCTGTAATATCCTTGGAACAGATAAGGCGTATGAGTTCCTCTTCGGTGTTTTCAGAAAAAGACAGCAGGCTAAACTCTTTTCCTAGTGCTTCTTTGGCATCAAAGATATTTTTCTGTGGAAAGAAAAAGCGGTATTTCAAGGCATGTGAGGCGCTGGCGAAGGAAACAGGGAGTTTCCACAAACTGTTTACAATGTTTCCAATGCCTATGTTGAGGGAAAGCATATGATTCTGGTACTGATCTGTAATGGCCTCTGCCTGCCTGTGTACGGATTGCAGAAAAGGGATACTGTGTTCGGTGTCTTGTCCGATAATACAGACAATATCCTGAAACCCCTTCAGATAAAAAGTGCCGTTAAAAATATTTAGTTTTTCTTTTAACAAATCAAGAACATTTAAAAGCTCTATCTGATAACGCGAAAAATCGGAATCCGTATCCGTCAGCCCTGAGGTGTCTTTTTCTGTTACTTTTTCAGTTTCCAGAATCATAACACAGAAAAAATCGTAGTCAAACTGCAAATCCAGATATTGCAGATATTGTTTTAAATGGGCTGCAGGATTTTCACCTGGATAATGAAGTAAATCATTAAAAAATTTTTCCGTCATAAGGGGACGGCTGGCATTTACCAGATCTGTATTTTTTTGTGTACGCTCAATTTCCTGAAAAGCATTCTGAATCTTTTCTGTCAGGTAAGCGTAGTCCAGAGGTTTTTCAATATAATCAAAAATACCCAGACGTATGGCACGTCTGGCATATTCAAACTTATCATAAGCGCTGACAAGAATAATTTTAACCAGAGGATTTAAGGAAAGGGCAAGTTTGCTCATGGAAATTCCATCTAAATCCGGCATTTCTATATCTGATATAATTAAATCTACGGGATTTTCTCTCATTGCGTCAAGTGCAGAACGGCTGTCATATTTGACGGATGAAACTTCTGCATCCAATGCTTTCCAGTCTATGTTTTTCTCAATACCTTCTGCGTTGAGATAATTATCATCAACAATCATAACTTTTTTCATTACAATCCTCCAGTTGGTCGAATTCTATAAAAATACAGGTTCCATGGTACAGACGGCTTTCAATATTAATGTGTCCATTGCCAAAATAGGGGTTGCAAATTCGTTTATTGACATTGCCCATACCAAAGTGTTTTTCATAATTTATAATCTTTTCTTTTAGAGTTTTCTTTAGTTCACAGAGTTGTTTTTCCGTAATGCCTTTTCCGTTATCTGTAATACGGATTTGTACGGTATCTTCTCCATAACAAAGTTCAATCCTGATGTGGACATGAGGCGTTCTTTGGGAAAAGCCGTGAACAATGCTGTTTTCCAGAAAAGGCTGTAAGGTAAATTTGCAGATAAGGAAATTTTCAATTCCATCTTCCATAGAAATATCCCAGGTCAGAGTGTTCTTGTGGCATAGCTTTTCCATTTCCAGATACAGACGGGCAATTTCTAACTCATCTTTTATAGAAATTAAATCTCCGGATTTCCGAAGAGTCATACGGTAAAACCGGGTAAGATTTGTCAGCATCTGACTGGCAGTATCCAATTTTCCAAGAGACTGACAAGTTTGTATAGAACCTAAAATATTGTAAAGAAAATGGGGATTAATCTGTGATTGAAGAAGCTGATATTTCAAACGTTCTTCCGCCAGAGATAAATCCAGAATAGACTGCAAGTTTTGGTTTAAAGAGGCTTGCAGCTTTAGGAATGTCAGTCCTAACTTGTCAATTTCATCAAAGGTTTCCGGATGTCTGTCAGGGCTTGTCAGCCAGGGAAGGGCAATTGTGGGCGTATCCAATTGAAAATCTTCCATAGCCTGAGACAATACTCTGATTTTTTCGGCTAGGTTCCGAGAAATCAGCACAATAATCAGAACAGTGACAGGCAGAGAAATCAGTAAGGTGATGAGTATGGATTTTATTAATATCTGAATATTCTGATTGATGTAGGAATCCGGAATTTCCGTAATATGATACCAGCCATTTTCCAATTTGGAGATATGGCAGGTTACAGCCCCCTTTTTTACAGTAGAATTTTGGTGTTTTTTCATAAAATTTATATCCTGAGAAGACAATGCTATACTCAAATTCTGGTTATTGCCAGCAATAATTTCACCGGTATCTGTGACAAGATAGCTGGAAATACTCTTGTCGGGGAAGGATTCCAGGAGGGGTTGGGAGAACTCGGCAGTATTCAGAAAAAGGATATAAGCGTATTCTATGACCTGTGTCTGAGGATTTTTTAAAATCCGGCAAAGGGCTATGGTATTTGTTGGCTCTTTAGATTCGGAAATCAAAAAAGGAACAGATAAATCAGGCTGATAGAACCAGATGGAAGAAGTTCCGGGATTTTCCAGACTTTTTTTAGGAATCCGGAAGTTTTCTAAATCTTCTATTGGGAAGAAATAAAGGTTTTCTTCTGAACCGATGTGTTCTTTTGGAAGAAAAACCTGAATGTAGTGCAGATTGAAAGTATTTTTAAATAAAGAAAGATGATTGCGGGTTTCAGTAAGAACTTGTAAATCAGTCTTTGAAACATTGGTATTCATCAAATTATACATATCATACTGAAGAGAATCTGCGGTATTTTCTATTTGCAGAAAACGCTCCTGAAACTGTATGTTTAGCTGTTCATCAGAGGAAACAGTGGAAGCCAGAATTTTGTCTCTGGCAATGGTATGAGAGACTTTATAGGAAATAGCGCCAATAATGCACAGTGGAATCAAGGTGCAAAGTAGGAAAGCGCACAGCAGTTTTGTCCGAAAATGTGAAAAATAAATTTTAAAATGGTGGGGAATGTTTTTCATAATGTGACCTCTTTCTTCTTCCGGTTTATAGTTTGTATTATAAATGAGAAAAAATAGAGGTGCAATAAAGATAAAAATAATATAAATGAATCAAAAGATATTGTATTTTGAAGAAGCGGCAGATTTGCTATTCTAAATTTATCAAAAACGGTGGCGAAAAGCCAGGAGGAAAGAGAATATGAAGAAAAAAATTGTAAGTTTATTTCTTATAAGTGCAATGGCAGTCAGCATGCTAGCAGGCTGTGGAGGTTCCAGCAGCTCTTCAGAGAAAGAGGGAGAAGAGAGCAAAAACAAAGAAGATTACGATTTGACGCTATATAGTATTAATACGACAGACCCGGACTTTGATACATGGCTGGAAGACGTAGAAGGTGCAACAGGTCTGAATATTAATGTAATTGCAGCGCCTACAGATTCGGATACCAGACAACAAAAAATTACGACTATTTTGTCTACGGGTGACTCCTCGGTGGATATTATTGAAATTAATGATGAAATGAGTGCAGCATTTAAGAATTCCGGATGGCTGGAAGGTCTGAACGATACCGTTATGACGGAAGATATCCGAGACCAGTTTGCTCAAGGTTATCTGGAAGATATGATTACTGACAAGGAAGGAAATATTGTGGGGGTTCCTGGGTATACAGGGTATCTGGCTTTTTGGGTTAATCAGGAAATCATGGACGAAGTGGGAATTGCACAAATCAATACAAGGGAAGATTTTATGAAATATATGCAAGCAGTATCCAAGGATGGAAGATACGGATATGGTGGTTCCTGGGAAAAAACTTATGTTTTTAATGAAATTGCTCAGTTTGTCAATATGTTTGGCGGAGATTATTTTAATTGGACAAAAGAGGAAAATAAGGAAGCTATTCAGTTCCTTCATGACATGGTAGAAAATAAACAGACGGCTATTGACCAGATTGCAGACAAATATGAACAGATGAACCCTAAAGCAAATGACGGAAAGTATGGAAGCTGGTTTATGTGGGGCCTGGGAACTGATTATGAAAAAGCAGATATGCTGGGGTCAGATAAGATTCACATGGCAATGGTGCCTGATTTCAGTGAAACAGGGGAAAGGGTTATTTTTACAGATTCTTGGAATTATGTATTAAATTCTGCTTCCCCAAATAAAGAGGCAGCTGTTAAATTCCTGCAGTATATGGCAGATGAGGGTGGTATGAAAGCATCCTATGAGGCGTTTGACCGATATCCTGCAAGAGCAGATGTGGCAGAAAAGGTTGTTCCGGATACAGACCCTGCCAAAGAGATGTATGCACGTTATGCTTCTGAGTGTAAAGTTTCCGGACGTCCTATGCTGCCTCAGACAATGGAATTCATTACGGATATGGGAACTATTTTCCAGTCTTGCATGAAAGACGAAATCAGTGTGGATGAATTTTGTGGAAAAGCACAGAAACTGGTAGAAAAATACAGCGAATAGAGCCAAAGAGAACGGAGGAGAGGAAAAGTGACTATCAGTAAAAAAACAATGAAATGGATTCCCTGGATTCTGATTCTTCCGGTTGTGCTTATTCGCGGATTTACAACTTTGTATCCTATTTGTGTGACCCTAAAGAATAGTTTATTTGATATTAAGGTTCTGACAGGGGTGAATCAATTTGTAGGACTGGCTAATTATGTCAATGTATTTCGGGATGAGAAAGTACAAACTTCTGTGACGTTTACGGTGATGTTTGTTGTGATATCCATGATTTTCCATGTGATTCTGGGAGTTGGATTGGCCCTGATTCTGAACATGAAGTTTAGAGGGAGAAGATTTTTACGAACCATTGTGCTAATTCCCTGGGCTATGCCGGCGGTTGTTATTGGTATGGCTGCAAAATGGGGATTTAACAATGATTATGGATTGGTAAATGATTTCATTCGGCGCTTTGTGGCAGATTTCCAGTATAACTGGCTGATTAACACAGGTTCAGCCAGAGCAGCGGTTATTGCCATGGATTTGTGGAAAGATCTTCCGTTTTTTGCCATTTTGGTGCTGTCGGGATTACAGTTTATTTCCGGTGATATTTACGAGGCGGCAAAAGTAGACGGGGCCAATGGTATTCAGAGCTTTTTTCGGATTACTTTGCCTCTAATTACCAGAAACGTAATTACGCTCTGCATTCCGTTTACACTCTGGCGTCTGACAACTTTTGATTTGGTATACGCCATGACTTCAGGAGGGCCGGGTGAGGACACGTCGCTTATTGCATATAGAATTACGACAGAGGCCTTTACCAACCTGAACGTGGGTTATGCGGCAACGCTGGCGGTTATGCTGTTTCTTGTAATGGCTGTTTTCAGCTTTATCAATATTAAAATTATGAATAAATTGTCGGATTAGAGGAGAGTGCATTATGAAGGATACAGGAAAGTATAGAGTGTACCGCATATTGATTGCTGCAGGCAGGTGGGTATTGTTTGCAGCGGTAGCGTTTTTAATCCTTTTCCCCGTGCTTTGGATTTTTGTTTCATCTATTACGCCGCCGGGGGAATTGTTTAAAACTCCCATTGATTATATACCAGATCATCCAACGCTGGAAAGCTATAAATTTTTAATGGAAAATGTAGGTCTTTTAGAAAAAATAGGGAACACAGTATTGATAGTTGGTGTTACAATTATAGTAAGCACAGTTTTATGCGCTATGGCTGCCTATGCATTTTCGAGGTTTCAAACCAGAGGAATTAGTATTGCATTTGCATTTATTATTGCCACGATGCTGATTCCTGAGGTAGTAACTGCAAGACCTCTTTATGAATTTATGAGGGCTGTGGGGCTTTACGATACATATCAGGGGCTGATTATTTTGTACATCAGTGCGGTTATTCCGTTTACTGTGTTGATTCTGAAAAATTTTGCTGCAGAGATTCCGGTGTCTTTGGAAGAAGCTGCATCTATTGACGGAGCAAACTTTGTGCAGAGATTATTCAAAATAGTTTTACCGCTTATGAAACCGGCTATTGCAACTGTGTGTATTATTAATTTTATTACCTGCCTGAACAATTTCTTTACGCCGTTATACTACTCTAATGATATTCAGGTATTGTCCGTTGCTATTGTACAGCTTCCTCTGAGAGATAATATGTATGGAGTGCCGTGGGATTTGGTCAGCGCTATGGGGTGGATTATTTTGCTTCCTATTATTATTTTTGTAGCAATTTTTGAGAAACAGATTATGGATGGAATTATGGCAGGCGGCGTAAAGGCTTAAAGCAGGAGAAACAGACAGGAGGAAAATAAGATGAATTATGATTTAGGAGGAAGCCTGGGAACTCTGGCGTTGGCGAAGCACAGAAAAAGCCGTGCCATTAATGCAGAGAATCCTACAGGAGAAAAAGGCAAAGGGGGAATGGCGGCGAGCACCCTGGGACCGTCAAGGAAAGGCAGCCCGTGCCTGCGGGATATACCAAGCGGCGAGACTGTGACATTGGCAGAAATCGAAGGGCCGGGAACCATCAATCATATATGGATTACTGTGACCAATAAAACTACAGAAGCGGACTGCTTTGTTTTAAGGGATTTAGTGCTGCGTATGTATTGGGATGATGAAGAGGAACCCTCTGTGGAAAGCCCTCTGGGAGATTTTTTCTGCTGTGGCTTTGGCAGGGAGTGTATTGTAAATTCACTTCCTATTGCGGCAGTTCCAAGCAGGGGACTGAACAGTTATTTTCAAATGCCGTTTAAAAAGAAAGCCAGAATTACATTGGAAAATCAGCATGTGAATCCGATACCGGCATTTTTCTACCAGATAGATTACTGCCTTTGGGATGACCCTTTACCAGAAGATATTGCTTATTTTCATGCACAGTGGAGAAGACAAAAAATTACGGAGCTTCAAAAAGATTATGTGATTTTGGATAATGTGAGAGGAAAAGGTCATTATGTGGGAACTTATATGGCCTTGACAACATTAGAACGCTACTGGTGGGGCGAAGGAGAAATGAAGTTTTATATTGATGGGGATGAGGAATACCCTACGATATGCGGAACAGGAACAGAGGATTACTTTGGTGGTTCCTGGAGTTTTGCAAAACAGGTGGACGGCAAAACCGTGGAGCAGAACTATTGTACGCCTTATATGGGATATCCCTATTATTCTTCTCATGATGAGGTGATTCACAACGATTATCACAATGATGACTGTATGCCTATGCGGGGATTTTACCGTTGGCATATTCAGGACCCTATTTGTTTTGAGGAAAATTTGAAGGTAACCATTCAGCAGATTGGTGTGGGGTATAGAGGACTTTTTGAGCGTCAGGATGATGTGGCAAGCGTGGCGTACTGGTATCAGGCGGAGCCTCATGAGGGTTTTGCCCCCCTGATGAAAAAGGAGGACCGGTGGCCCAGATAAGGAGAGAGGTTTTTGAAAAGACGGGTGTTGGGTTTTGTAATTGGGGTTTGTATTTTGGGTATTACGGGTTGTATGGCAGAGAAACAGGAAAAAGAGAAAGCTCTGAAAGAATCGAGGCAGGCTGATTTGACGATTATGCATATTGATGCAGAAAATCCGGAATTTCAGAAATTTATCCGGCGGGCAGAAAAAGAACTACAGATGGAAATAGAGGTACTTTCCTGCCCAGAGAATGCAGATAACCGCCATGCAAAAATTTCCACTATTTTGGCAGCAGGAGAGGCTTCTGTGGATATTTTTACAGTAAATGATGAAATGGTAAGTGAATTCAAACATAAGCAGTATCTGGAACCTTTGAATGAAACGGTTATGTCCGAGGAGGTATTTACTGCATATCCCCAAAGCTATATGGAGCATATTGCCATGCAGGATGGAAAGATTTATTCCGTTCCTTATTTTATGGATATTATGGTATTCTGGGTAAATCGAAGTGTTATAGGGACGGAGGAAATTCGTACAGAAGAAGATTTCCGGCAGCTTTTAAAGAAAGATTTCGGGGAAGAGTGTTGGGGTTATGGGAGTGCTTGGGACAGTGCGTATGTGTATAATGAATTATCGGAAATGATTCAGCTTTTTGGAGGCAGTTATTATGACTGGGATAATCCTCAGACAAAAGCTGCCTTGACATTTCTTCACGAAATGGCGGAAAGTAATCGGCATTCTCTTGCATGGACAGCGGATCAGTATGAGCAGATGGAACAGAAGTTTTTGGAAGGAAAGTATGGCAGTATCTTTATGTACAGCGGAGCCATGGACACCTTTCAAAGAGCAGGAGCATATGGAAAAGAGCAGATTCAGGTTGTACCGCTGCCTCAGTTTACAAGGCAGGCCACGAATATTGCTGCCTGGCAGTATGTTCTGAACCGGTCTTCAAAAAGAAAGGACAATGCGGTAAAATTTTTGCAGTATGCAGCCAGCCGTGAAGGCAGTATTGCATACTCAGAATGTATGAGCAGACTGCCCGCCAGAATAGATATTATTTGCGAAGAAGAATTGGATATTCCTGGATTTGAGGTGCTGAGAGATTATGTGGAAAATGTAGAATTAAAGGAAAGACCTTTGTCAGCCAATACGATGGGGGATATTACAGCCATGGGAAATCTTTTCCAAAAGTATATTACGGATGAAATATCTCAGGAAGATTTTTGCAAAAAGTCCCAGCAAATTACCGATAGCTTTTTCTGAACCTGCCCGCTTTTTACTCTGCTTGCTCGTTTTTTACGAGAGCAATTCTATTGACATCTCTTTTGAGGTTCGCTACACTTATAAGTATAATGAATAAAGGAGGTCTTGTATGTCAAAGTACGCAGGAACAAAAACAGAAAAGAACCTTATGGAAGCTTTTGCAGGTGAGTCACAGGCACGCAATAAATATACATATTATGCCTCAGCTGCCAGAAAAGCAGGATTTGTGCAGATGGCAAATCTCTTTGAAGAGACTGCAAATCAGGAAAAAGAACATGCAAAAATGTGGTTTAAGGAATTTCACGGAATTCATACTCCGGAAGAGAATCTGAAAGATGCTGCCGAGGGTGAACATGAAGAATGGACAAGCATGTACAAACGTATGGCAGAAGAAGCCAGAGAAGAAGGCTTCGCTGAACTTGCGGAAAAATTTGAGTTAGTTGCTGAAATCGAAGCTGCCCACGAGAAACGGTACCTCAAGTTGTTGGATTCTCTGAAAAAGGGAGAAACATTTAAGGGAGAAGCGCCGTTGGGATGGAAATGCAACAACTGCGGATATATTCACATGGGAGATGAAGCACCGGAAGTATGTCCTGCATGTGCACACCCGCAGGCATATTTTGAGAGAAAGACAGAAAATTATTAAAAATGAAATGAAAAAAGCGCTGCAGCATGAAACGTGTATCAGGATGTTCGTAGGAGCCTGAGGTTTATGCGGCAGTTCTTTTTCTATGCAGTGAAACAGCACAATATAATGCAGGTAAAAATAAATTGCAGTTTGAATGAGAAAAATGAAAAAATTCCGAAAATCTCTTGACTTGTACGTAGCGTACACATTTATACTATCCTCACAAGGAGGTGTTTCCGATGTTATTGAACGAAATTATAAATGAAGTCGGAATGACAAAGCGTGCAGTTAAGTATTATGAAGAAAAAGGATTGCTGTCAGTAGATAAAGATAGCAACGGTTATCGCAACTATTCCGTACAAGATGTTGAAATTTTAAAAAAGATTTCAGTATATAGAAAGCTCGGTATTGGAATTAAAGACATACAGAGTCTTTTGGAAAGTGGCGACAAAAGCATTCTTCTTCGTATTTATCAAGAAAAATTGCAGGAAAAAATTTTACAAGAGTCAGAACTTGAAGCTTTGAAGCAATTCATAGATGATGGTAATGCAGACAAAGCAAATGAATTGCTTGATTACCAGACTGTTGAAAATGCGATTGAGTCTTTGCTGCCAGGAAAAGAATGGGGTGATTATTTCAAAAGTCACTTCAAACCATTTCTTAATGTAAGATTAAGGACTCCGGAACAGAAGCAAGCCTTACGGAATATATTAGAGTATTGTGATGAAACTACATTGAAAGTTCCTTTTCTTATGGGAATAGGTGTGAAGATGGCAGGCGGGATTATTCAAGAAACAAGAACCGCAGATGAGATGATAGCTTATTATCGTGATATGAGTGAACGTGAATACGAAAGATTGAAAGAAATGGTATGGAAAGGTGCTAAAATGAAAACTGGCATAATGAAATACCATCCCTCGATTGTTGCACAGAAAAAAATGCAGAAAGAGTTCCAAGATAAAGGTTATAACGATATATTTATTCCTAACTTGATGGTTCTGTCTCCGCAGTATGCAGAATATAAGAAAGCCTTAGATAAGGTGAGCGATAGAATGTGCAGAGAGCTTGGAATGCACTATGACAGCAACTACAATTTAGTTATAAAAAAGCTCGAGTAAATTTATTGTATCTAGTTATGGAACAAAAGAATGATGCACTTATCACTATGAAAATTGAATAGTAAACATGAGAAAGACAGTTGATTTCAAAAAACAAGAAATTGATTGCCTTTTCCTTTTACAGAAATTTAAGCACAGGCAATTATCAGTTACGGTAGTTGCCTTTTTGATTGGAGGAATTTTCAGATGAATGATAAAAACTTTATGCACAAAAATAAGAGGTGATTAAAAGCGGAGTAAAAAAGTTATGTATAAAGAGTTGAAATCCGGTAAAAAGCAGTCTGTTTTCGGGAAAAGGGTAGTCAGAAGGCAGTTGTATACATACAATAGGGGCGAAGAGAGGTCGCACCTGTTTTTTTAGGTGAAAAGTACCGATAAAGGAGGAAAACATATGATGAAGAGGCAAAGGAAGCGGAACGGAAGTATGCCTGCAGAAGGAAAGCAACGCTGGTCCTTGCGGAAGCTGAGTATAGGTGTATGCTCAGTGCTGCTGGGATTTACAGTATTTATGCCGGGGGCTGTGTCAGCAGACACTGGGGTATTTTATACAACAGGGGACAAGGCTATAGATTTGGAAACACATTATACAGCCACTGGAATAGAAGATTCTAACCTTCGGTATGCGGCTACTGTTTATGATAAGGTGGATGAGAATGGAAATATTCTTTTGACCATGACCAAATGGGCAGTTGGTTCTACCGGATGGGGAACAGACAAAGATAATGAGTTTGCCGGACAATATATGCTTTCTTTTTCTAACGATGATTTTTATAAGCAGATTGACAGAGTTACGTTGGGAGATGTCAGTCTGGAAAAGCAGGCAGACGGTGCATTATGGAAAATGCCAATCACAAAGATTTCCAGATATGCTTTAATTGGAGTTGTCACCAATCATGAAATTAAAATTACACTGAAAAACGGACAGACTCTGGAAAGTCTGGGTTTAGCGGATAAAGAAATATCTTTTAGCAGTGTTTGGACAAAACAAAATGGCAAGATTGCGTCAGAATCTGTCAGCAGCGGATATATTTTGCAAAATAATTCGCATATAAAAAATGAGAAAAAAACAGGATTTACAGCAGGGAGAATGACGCAAAAAATTCTGTTCCAGGCTGACAGTATGTCTATAAAATCTATTCATACCTTTAAACCAAATGAAAACTATTTGCAGTCAGATTACCAATGGGTTGTGTACATCAAAGAACAGATACCGGAGGAACTGCTGAAATATATTGACACAAACAATATTGAAATTTTCAATTCGGATTTGAAAGGGGTAAAGTCCAACAACAGGCAAGCTTTTAAGTTATCTATAGATGATACAGGTTTGGTAGATACCAGCCGGACACCGGAACTCAGCATTATAGGAAATGATACAAGAACACAGTTAACTGCAGCCAGAAACAATACAAATGACATTTTCTGGGGAACACTTGGACAATCCAGAAATTATACGATTGAGTATAAGCTGAAAGAAAATGTAACTATGGCTGAATTTGCAAAAGCCATGAATGATTATATTGCGGAAAAGAATGAGAGAGTTCTGTTTGACCATTGGATGGAGGCAGACTATCTGGACACAGCAGGCTCGAAAGCGGACGGGGGACAGCCGCCTCAGCAGTTGGAAAACTCCTATTCGAATGCTTATTTGGATACCAATGACACAGATAAAGATGGTATTTTTGATTTTGTGGAATGGGAGATAGGGACAGATGTCAAAATGGTAGATACGGACGGCGATGGGGTTCCGGATGGGAAGGAATTTGTGGAGGATAATACCAGTCCTCTGAAGGCATCAGATTATCTGGTATCCGTACCAAAGACGGATAAAAAGAAATATGACACAGATACTAAAAGTATTATAGAAGGTACAGTTCCTAAGCCGCTCCTTACAGATCCCAGCAATCCAGACCGTTTGCTGCGAGTGACAAATGCGGAAGCCGGAGGTGTCATTGTGAAACTGCTGAAATATGATGAGACAACACAAACCCCTGGAAATAAGGAATATGCTTCTGTGAAAATACCGTATGAAGACCTTGAGGCTGGAAAATTCAGTATGGAAATACAGGCTAATACAGTGCCGGAAGGAACAAAAGCTATTTTAGTTGCATATAGTCCAAATGGTAAAAATGCTGTTGCAGGAGATATTTTAGAGTTTGTAACGGTTGCAGACGCCGAGAAATATGAGGCGAAAGGTCAGGATATACAGGCAGAATTAAATAGTCAGCCAAAAGCTGAAAGTGCGATTGCAAATAAGGGAGATTTACCGAAAAATAGCCAATACGACTGGAAAATACCTGTAGATACCAGCGCTGAAGGAGAAAAAACAGGAACAGTCGTCGTAACTTATCCGGACGGAAGCCAGGATGAGGTAGAGGTGAAAATAACGGTAACAGACAGCAGAAGCGATGCAGAGAAATATGAAGCAAAAGGTAAGGATATACAGGCAGAATTGAACAGCCATCCAGAAGCCGAGAGTGCAATCGCGAATAAAGCAGATTTACCGAAGAATACGAACTACGACTGGAAAACGCCTATAGACACCAGTAGCGAAGGAGAAAAGACAGGAACAGTCGTCATCACTTATCCAGATGGAAGCCAGGATGAGATAGAAGTAAAAGTAACGGTAACAGACAGCAGGACAGATGCGGGAAAATACGAAGCAGAAGGGGGAATTCTGGAAAAACCGTATGGAGAACCAGCGACAGAGAAAGAAGTTTTGTCCAAAGTAACAACGAACGCTCCGGCCGAGAAAATTCAGTCCATGCTTGTCACAGGAGCAATACCAGGTACCGGACAGAATAAGCCGGTGGAAGTGACCGTTACCTATGCAGACGGTTCTGTGGATACCGTAACCGTAATGGTTAGCTACGGAAGCGCAGCAGATTTATATGAACCGGAAGGACAGCCTATTATCGCAGATAAGGGAAGTCAGCCTTCAGCGTCAGATGCTATAGCCAATAAAGACGAATTACCGCCGGAAACCTCCTATGAGTGGGAGAATCCAGTGGATACCTCGGTACCGGGAACAGTTCCGGGAACCATCCTTGTAACCTATCCGGATGGTTCTAAAGATACTGTAATAGTGGAAATTACAATTAAAGAAACGGCATCTTCACAGACCGACGCTCAAAAATATACTCCGCAGGGACAGTCTGTTACAGTAGAAATGGGAAAAGATGTAAGTGCAGCAGAGGCCATTAAAAACAAAGAGGAATTGCCGCAAGATACAAAGTACCAGTGGGAAAATGCTGTAGATACCAGTAAACCGGGAAAAATAACAGGGACAGTTGTGGTAATCTATCCGGATGGTTCCACGGAGAAAGTATCAACAGAAATTACGGTTACAGATACAAGAACAGATGCAGAAAAATATGACCCTATAACGAAACCGGAAGTTATCAAACCGGGAGAAAAGCCGGATTTGACAGATAATATAACCAATATAAAAGATTTGCCTCAAGGAACGGAGATAAAAGATGTAACTCCTGAAGGTGCAATTGATATTCATACGCCTGGAGAATATACAGGTACTTTGGAAATTTTGTACCCTGACGGAAGTAAAGAGACTGTGACAACTAAGGTTACTGTGGAAAAATCCAAAGCAGTTGCCGGCAAAACAGAGTATAAAGCTCCAACGCCTAAGGGGACTGATACCAATGGAAATTCGGGAAGAAAGACAAAGGGTATTGTAAAGACAGGAGATGAAGCGCCTACAGCAGTGTATGCCGGACTTCTGGGTTCTGCTTTGACTTTGTTTGGAATGGTATCTGCAAAAGCAAAGAAGAGAAAGCATAAAACAGACAGGTGAGAAAAACTGCCGCCTGAAGCGAAGTGCCGGAAAGAATTCCGGTATCGCTTCAGGCGGCAGCTTTTAAGTATTTATATTCAGGTGTAGAGAGGGCGCTTTGCAATAGTATTTTCATTTTTGAATTGTTGGGGTGTTATTCCTGTGTGTTTTTTAAAGGATCTGTGAAAATGGGACATATCGTAATAACTCAAACGCTTTGCAGTATCAGAAATAGGAAGTCCGGATTGCAGCAGAACCTTAGCTTCTTCTACTTTTCGGGTTGTAATATAATCAATAATGGTCATACCCATTTCATTTTTAAAATTTCGGCGCAGAGCGCTTTCAGAGATATAAAATTCTCTGGCAAGAGTGGCTACCTTAATTGGTTCATAAATTTTCAGATTAATGTGCTGCACAATACACCGGATGAGAGGAGACTGCAGTTTTTTTGCAAGACCGTGAAGCTCTTTTGTAAAATGAATGATGGCGCTGTCCCTGGTATCCAGAACCCCGATTAAATCTGTCTGTTGTTCCAGCTTTCTAATGTAAAAATCCCGGAGGTGTACTATGCGTAAAATATCTTTTCCTACCTGAATTGCAAGTGAAGACAGTTTTTCCAGAATAATAATCGTATAATTTTTCTCTGTACGCAGCGAATCACTGGTTGCGACGGGGATTACACTGCTGCCCAGGTTGGCAATTTCCTGTTTTAAAACCTTTAAGTCCCCTTGTTCTACGAGATTTAAAATCCTGTTCTCATAGTGGAAAAGATACCGTTCTTCCCGGAAAGAATCTGTCCGCATTTTGCGAAGGCTTTCCTCCTCAAGTGTCAGGGAATTTTCCGCTACCTTTCGGTGGAGTTCCGTAGAATACTCCTGTTCCAGGTCAAAGTCAAAGAGAAATCCCAGCAAAATCAGAAAATCGCGCATATCTCCCAAAGAATATACGGGCATAGAATGATAATAACTCTGGTAATTCATTTTTTCCAGGGTTTTTTGCTGCTGAGGAGAAAGCGTGTTGAAAATAGCTGTTAAGTCTTTGTCGGAAACGCGGCGTGTAAGGTAAGGGCCCAGGATAATAGAGATGTCTTTATATTTTACTGCCAAAAAGACCTCCCGAAGAATTCCGTAATAAAAAGATACATACCGGCTTGGAACCTTTTTTTCTGTTAGCTTGTAAGAAAGCGGATGAGCGTAACTGGAACAGTAAGAGGTTACCAGAGAATTATCTTTATCTATGATATAAACGGGCAGTTTCGTTGTGACATGCAATGCTTTGATTTTTTTCATATCCAGCTGTGTTAATTCCATTCAAAAGTACTCCTTTATAATTTATATATATAAAGGTAGCATAAAAGATGAAAGTGTACAATTCTTCTGGGTGCAAGAAGGGATAAAAGGACGAAAAATGAAATGAAAAGGCGAAAAGTACAGTGGAAATAACGGGAATACAATAAAAAAAGAAGAGAGTCTCTTGTCGAGACTGTAGAACTCCAATGTTGGGTTCTTGCTTTTTTTTCAAATTTGTGGTAAATTCAAACCCTGTAGCAAGAGGGCGGGGCTGGGAGAGAAACAGTCCCTTTGAGATAAAAGGAGCAAGCATGTCAATCATTATCGACGTTTGTCTGGACGCAGTTCTGGACACAGTAAAACTCATTCCCTTCCTGTTTCTTACGTATTTTATTATGGAATACCTGGAACACAGGACAAAAGCAGCAACGCAGCAGATGGTGCAGAAAGCCGGCAGATTCGGACCGCTTATCGGAGGTGTGCTGGGCGCATTTCCACAGTGTGGTTTTTCGGCGGCAGCTTCCGGTTTCTACGCAGGAGGGGTCATCTCTGTAGGAACGCTTCTGGCCATTTTTCTTTCAACTTCAGATGAAATGCTGCCTATTTTCATTTCGGAATCCGTGGCAGCGGGGACAATTTTTAAGATTCTGGGGCTAAAAGTGGTTATTGGAGCCGTTTCCGGTTTTGCCATTGATTTTCTCTGGAGAGTTGGCAGCAGAAAACGGGCCCAATACAGAGAACATCACCATAAACATCACGAACATCACGAAAAAGGCATTCATGAACTGTGTGAACATGAGCATTGCCACTGTGAAGAAGGAAGTATTTTAAAATCTGCATTGATACACACACTGCAGATAACCGTTTTTATTTTCCTGGTGTCTGCGGCCATTGGTTTTTTGGTGGAAGCGGTAGGACAGGAGCGAATCGGCAGTTTCATTGTCAATCAGCCGGTGCTGGGTGTTTTTCTGGCTGCACTGATTGGCATGATTCCAAACTGCGCGGCGTCTGTCATTATTACGCAGATGTATCTGAGTGGTATTCTGGGAGCGGGGCAGATGATGGCAGGACTTCTGGCAGGAGCGGGAGTCGGTATTCTGGTACTCTGCAGGACCAATAAAGGCGCCAAAGAGAATCTGGGTATTATAGGGATTTTATATGGTGTCAGCGTGTTGTGGGGAATCTTATTTGAATTTGCAGGTATTGTATTATAAAAGGAAATAAAAAGGTGGAAAGAGCCGTTTTGCAGAAAACTGTTGAAAGTTTTTTTGACAGGGATTTGCAAAGCGGCTTTTTCCTGTTTTGGACTGCGGAGAAAAAATAAATTGGCAGGTGGTTGACAATTGTAAAAACGGATGTTATATTACGAATAGAACAAAAATTCCATAAGAATGACTTTCAAAGGACGTAAGGTCCTCAGGGCATGTCTTATGTTTTTATAGATTGTAAAGGCAACAAGTAGGGGAAAAGTTAGAAGGTGGTAAAATTGAAGACAAAAAGAGATTGTTATGAGATTCTTGGATTGAGCAGAAACGCTACGGCAAATGAAATAAAAAAAGCATACAGAAAGCTGGCAAAAAAATATCATCCCGATACCAATGCAGGAAATGCACAGGCGGAAGAGCGGTTTAAAGAAGTGACAGAAGCCTACGGAATTTTAAGTGACGAAGAGAAGAAGAGGCTGTATGACCAGTTCGGCTATGCAGCCTTTGACGGCAGCAATCCGGGAGCAGAGGGACAGAATACCCGGCAGGGCGGTTATCGGGAATACCATTTTACCGGAGAGGATATGGGAAATATTTTCCGGGACATTTTCGGAAACGAGTTCCATGGAGACGCATCTTTTGGAGGACCGTTTAGGGACGGATTTGGACGAGGTGGATTTAACCGCCGGGGCGCTGATTTGCATGCAGATGTGACGATTACTTTTGATGAGGCGGCATTTGGCTGTAAAAAGGTATTCCGTCTGCAGGACGAACATTCAGGACAGCCTCAGAATCTGCAGGTGCGGATACCGGCAGGCATTGCATCAGGCAAATACGTTCGTCTGAAAGGAAAAGGCTATCCGGGTACCGGAGGCGGGCAGCCGGGAGATTTGCTTTTGAAGGTTCAGGTACAGGATAAGCCGGGATTTGAACGGAAGGGTATGGATGTGTACACGACTGTAAAGGTGCCTTTTACCACTGCTGTTCTGGGCGGTGAAGTTCCGGTCAGTACCATTTACGGAAATGTGCTTTGTAAAATCCGGGAGGGCACACAGTCAGGAACAAAAATCCGTCTGCGGGGGAAAGGAATCGTATCTATGAAGGATTCATCCGTCCATGGTGACCAGTACACCACTGTGGAAATCCAGGTGCCCAGAAATATCAGCCGGGAAGCAAGGCAAAAACTGAAAGAATTTGAACAGGCATGTAAAGGAAAAGGAAGCGGTTCCGGCAGCGCCGCATGAACTTAGTATTCGTTGTACCAGACGCTGCAGAAGAAAGAAAGAATAGGCTGTCGCGTGCGACAGCCTATTCGTCATCTGTGATTAATTTCTGAAATCAAATAAGTCTTTTACCGGAACATCTAAGGCATCTGCAATGTCAAATAAACTTTCCAGAGAAATAGAAGTTTTCACCTGAGGCGCTTCGATGTTGCTGATATGCGTTCTGCTCAGCCCTACATTCTGGGCAAGGTCAGCCTGAGTCAGCCCTTTTAATTTTCGATAATAAGAAATAGTCAGCCCGAGTTCCCGGAACTGCCGGATTCTCTTTTCGTTCATATTTGTGTTCTCCTTGTCTTCTGTAAAGTATAGCATTGACAGGAATACACAAAAACAAACTGAAAATATGCAAATAACAATTATAATATTGCAAAAATGAAATCTGGTTTGAAATATGCACTGCTAAATTGTGGAAGAGAGATACTCATCGGCCATACGGCACATCTTTTCCAGACTGAATACATGCACATGGTTTCCGGATATGGTTTCAAATCCACTGACAAAGTCGGATTTGGAGAACAGATAATACCACTGTTCTTCATCAGGGAAAAGACTGGCATGCTTCTGCAAGTCATAAAGCGCGTCAACGTCAAGCCAGTCTTCTGTCCAGAAGCAGGCGCCCAGCATAATGTTGTCTCTGGAATAGGCGGCAATGGAAATGTATTCTGTTCTCTTCTTGGTGGGATGCTGTCCCCACCAGCGGCCAATGCGCTGCATAGGAAATGGTGTGCGTCCGGCCTTTTCTTCCAGTTCCAGAAAATCACGGCAGATATCCGGAAACACCCGGATAGTGTAATCTTCCAAAAGAGGAACGATTTGTTTTTCAAATACCTGTGCGCCTTCGCCCACTTCGATTTCGGAAAGATACGGCAGTACACAGGTATACCAGAAGCGGAAAATGCCGTCGCTAATCAGATAGAGGGCCCGGCGGCTGCCTTGATTTTCTGTGACCGGAACAATGCGGCTGACCAGATTGCGGGAAGCCAGAGAGGAAAGCAGACTTCCGGCTGCACTGGGGGTCAGATCCGTATAGTCACAGATTTCCTGTAGTTTTTTGGTTTCCGTGCCCATAGCTGCAAGGATGGCGCGCATAACAGAGGAGGCGGAATAATATTCTCTGGTGCGGGCTTCCACAAGCCGGTAAAAAATCCCGTCTGCAGTGAAAAACAATTCCCGGAGTTTTTCCCGCACACAGCAGTCAGCAGGAAAATACTGCAGATAAGCCGGAACGCCGCCTGTAATGCTGTAAAGCAGAATCTGTTCTTCAAACTTCATCTGAGGATATTGTCTGCGCATTTCAAAGAATGAAAAAGGCTCAAGGAGGAAAGAGGCAGCTTCTCTGGGGCTTTCTTTTTCATATAAGGAGGCCGGCTTGCACAAAAGTACAAAAAGCCGGGATTTTGGATCCGCCCGTTGTATCAGCGAACTCAGCATAGTGGGAAAACGCCGGTTTGCGGCAGTCCAGTTGACGAAGTCATCCAGAATCAGAACCACAGGTTCACGGACAGAGTCTTTGGAAAGCAGTTTGAAAATATCTGCAAATTTTTTTGTGTTTTCATAAGAAGTACCCAGTCTGCGGATGCAAAGCTGTTGGAAAAGAGAAAAAATCTCCTCAAAAGGAAGGGCAGGGGCTTTAAAATACAGCACGGTTCTCTCCTGTGAAAACTCCTGCAGCAGCCGGCTTTTGCCCATTCCGGGATGGGAATAGAGGGAAACCGCCTGGGTAATCTGGGTATCATATAATTGTGTTAAACTGGAAAGCAGTTGGCCTTTATCTATAAACATGATTTCTCCTTCGTTTGTATTACCATTTTTTTATTATTTTAGAGTGAGTTTTGCAGAAAGTCAAAAGATTTTGACAGGTTTTTTATAGAAAGTTTAGATTTGATTCTATATTATTTAGAGGAAAAGAGAAAAAACTATGCTATAATATACATAAGTAAGATTTAGAATAACTTTGGCGGAGAGGCAATAGTCATGAAATTAAAAACAAGAATCATCATTTCTTTCTTTATCATTGTGCTGGAACCCCTTCTTTTTACAGGGCTGGCCTTCTGGGCATTTTCTCAGTATCAGTTTAAAGTAATTGAAAAACAGTATGGCATTGAAAATCCCACTTACCAGAGTTTATCGAATACAGCAGAGCTTGTAAATAATCTGACAAATGAACAGGCACAGGTAATTCAGAAGGTGGCGGATACAGAACCGGAAAAATTTGAAAATATTCAATATCTGACTGAACTGAACAAAGAGCTGCAGAGTATGTATTCGTATCTTCTGGTATGCGAGGATGACAGAATTATTTATTATGGGTGCGAGGATTACCCTTCAGAGCTTGTAAAGAAGCTGGCAAAGGTACAGGAATTTACCACCAGTGCCAGCGACGGTATGTATCTGGGCGGTAAGGTACAGGCCCTTGTAAAAAGAGTGGATTTTCATACAGAAGAGGTACAGGAAGGAAATGTATTTATTGTTTCCAACATTTTAGAGACGCTTCCGCAGACAGAAGAATTATTTCGCAATATGCTGGTAACGGTGATTATTATTCTGGCAGTTACAGCGCTGGGACTGACCTGGTGGATTTACCGCGGTGTGATTTCGCCTTTGGACAAACTCCGCACTGCCACCAGAAAGATTAAGGAGGGAAATCTGGATTTTTCCGTATCTACAGAAGGTGTAAGTGAAATCGCAGAATTGTGCCAGGATTTCGAAGATATGCGCCAGCGGCTCAAGGAAAATGCCGAGGAAAAAATAGAGTTTGACCGGGAGAGTAAAGAGCTTATCAGCAATATTTCCCATGATTTAAAAACGCCTATCACAGCGGTCAAGGGCTATGTAGAGGGAATTATGGACGGCGTGGCCAACACCCCGGAGAAAATGGAGCGTTATATTAAAACGGTTTACAACAAAGCCAATGAGATGGACAGGCTGATTAATGAACTGACCTTTTATTCCAAAATGGATACCAATAAAATTCCGTATACCTTTAATAAAATTTCGGTTACAGACTTTTTTGATGACTGCGCAGAAGATTTGAAAATGGAACTGAGTTCCAAGAATGTGGAATTTTCTTATTCCAACTATGTGGAGCCGGAAGTGCTGGTCATTGCAGATGCAGAGCAGATTAAACGGGTTGTCAATAACATTGTGAGCAATTCTCTGAAATATACAGATGCAGGCAGGCAGAGGCGGATTAACCTGCGGGTAAAGGACGTGGGAGATTTCATTCAGGTGGAAATCGAGGATAACGGAAAGGGCATTGCGGCCAAAGATTTGCCTAATATTTTTGACCGTTTTTACCGTACAGATTCTTCACGAAATTCTTCCAAGGGCGGAAGCGGAATCGGGCTTTCCATTGTAAAGAAGATTATGGAGGACCATGGCGGAAAGGTCTGGGCGACAAGCAAGGAAAATATCGGAACAGTGATGTATTTTGTTCTTAGAAAATATCAGGAGGTACCAGTCAATGAGTAAGATTTTGATTATTGAAGATGAAGAGGCGATTGCAGATTTAGAGAAGGATTATCTGGAACTGAGCGGATTTGAGGTGGAAATTGAAAACCGGGGAGACGTAGGACTGAAAAGAGCTCTGGAAGAGGACTATGATTTGTTTATTCTGGATTTGATGCTGCCGCAGGTAGACGGCTTTGAAATCTGCCGGGAAATCCGAAATCAGAAAAATACGCCGGTTATCATGGTGTCTGCAAAGAAGGATGACATTGACAAGATCCGTGGTCTCGGACTGGGAGCAGACGATTATATGACAAAGCCATTCAGCCCGAGTGAGCTGGTGGCAAGAGTGAAGGCGCATTTGTCCCGTTATGAGCGTCTGATCGGAAGCAATGTAGAAGAAAATGATGTGATCGAGATCCGTGGTCTGAAGATCGATACGACAGCGAGAAGGGTGTGGGTGAATGGAGAAGAACGTTCCTTTACGACAAAAGAATTTGATCTTTTAACGTTCCTTGCAGGACATCCGAACCATGTATATACAAAAGAAGAATTATTCCGGGAAATCTGGGATATGGAATCCGTAGGAGACATTGCGACTGTGACGGTGCATATTAAGAAAATCAGAGAAAAGATTGAATATGATACATCACATCCGCAGTATATAGAGACAATATGGGGAGTAGGATACCGGTTTAAGGTGTAAAAAGATGAAAACAGATTGGCAGAATGTGCACAGTAAAGTTCAGGAAAAAAGAAAAAAAGTAACATTTAACACGATGCAGATCATTGCGTTTGGATTTTTAGGAGTGATTTTTCTCGGAAGTATCCTGTTATATCTTCCGATCAGTAATCAGGAGCCGATTGCGTATCTGGACGCACTGTTCGTATCGGTTTCGGCCGTGTGTGTGACAGGGCTGGTCACTGTATTTCCGGCTGCACAGTTTACCTTGTTTGGAAAGGTAGTACTGCTGGGGCTGATCCAGATCGGAGGACTGGGTGTCATCGCATGTACGATGGCGGTATTTCTGGCAATTCGCAAGAAGATCACCATGAAGAGCAGGGTTATGATCCAGCAGACATACAATCTGGAGACGTTGAGCGGAATGGTACGGTTTATTATCCGGATTCTGAAGGGAACAGTTCTTGTAGAGGGCATCGGAGCGGTGTTATTTGCGTTTCATTTTGTTCCTGAGTATGGATTTATCAAAGGTGTAGCATACGGGATTTTTCATTCTGTTTCTGCATTTTGTAATGCAGGCATTGACGTGCTTGGCACTTCCAGCTTTATGGAGTATGTAAGCTCACCTCTTGTCAGTCTGACTACGATGTTTTTGATCGTTGCGGGAGGACTCGGATTCACAGTCTGGCATGATGTGCGAATGAACCTGCAGGATGTGGCAGGACAGAAACGCCCCTTAAAACGCTTGTTTACGAGATTGCATCTTCAGTCCAAGATGGTGATCGTCATGACAGCGGGATTGATCATGATAGGAACGCTGGGATATTTTCTGCTGGAGTATCACAATGATGCAACCATCGGAAAGCTTGGATTTGGTGAAAAGCTTCTGGCATCCGGATTTCAGTCCGTGACGACGAGAACAGCTGGATTTGCTACTGTTTCTCAGGCAGAACTGACTTCGGCATCCAAGTTGTTTGGATGTATTCTGATGTTTATCGGAGGTTCTCCGGGAGGTACGGCGGGCGGTATCAAGACGACGACAATGGCCATCTTGCTGCTCACCTGTGCTGCAGTGATCCGGGGAAGAAAATCAACGGAGTGTTTCGGAAGACGGCTTGCAGAATCCAATGTACGTTCCGGGATTGCGATTGTATTTCTTACATTTGCAATCTGGCTGACAGGTCTGTTCGGACTTGCTGTTTTAGAGCCTGATGAGCGGTTTA
>ENA-ORRZ01000801-ORRZ01000801.1-human-gut-metagenome-genome-assembly--contig:-NODE-801-length-25487-cov-3.873113_pt1 | contig 25487 bp, 20 predicted proteins | sample MGYA00242185_ERZ509152 | MGnify/ENA primary metagenome ERZ509152 (study PRJEB26280, sample SAMEA2338668) | human gut metagenome | biome: human gut; feature: human-associated habitat; material: faeces... | reverse complement strand
GAGCCGCTCATCGGTATCGGCGTGGACAGCGGCGATCTTGGATTCCCGAGTATGGAAAAGCTGGCGTGGGCGTATGGATTCCCATATGTATCGATTCATGGAAACAAGGAGCTGGGCGAGAAGGTAGAAGAAACACTGGCGATGGACGGCCCGGTGATCTGCGAGGTGTTTGTAACGCTGGATCAGAACTTTGAGCCAAAGTCCGCGGCGAAGAGACTGCCGGACGGAACGCTTGTATCGCCGCCGCTGGAGGATCTGTCCCCATTCCTGCCGGACGAGGAGATGGACCGTATCATGCTGATTCCGCGTATTAAAAAATAGTAAAGGAAACGATAGAATGAAGATAGTTGTCACAGGTGCCACCAGCTTTGTAGGTCTGGGGGCGGTGCGCGAGCTGTTACATCGCGGACATCAGGTATACGCCGTACTGCGGGAACATTCGACGAAAGCGGATCTGCTGCGGGAAAATGGAAAATTTCCGCAGGGACTCACGATTTTGGAGGAGGATCTGGGGAATCTCTCGAAACTGCCGGAACGGATTCCGGGCGGATGCGATGTGTTTCTCCATATGGGCTGGCGCGGTGCAGGGAGTGATTCACGGAAAAATGAGTCAGTCCAGGAGGAGAGCGTGCAGGACGCGCTGAATGCCGTCCGCGTGGCGAAAGACCTCGGATGCCGGCGGTTTCTCTTTACAGGTTCGCAGGCGGAGTATGGCGTCAAGAGCGAGCTGACAGACGAGGAGACGGTCTGCGAGCCGACCTCCCCGTATGGACGCGCGAAACTGGCAGTACGGCAGCAGGCGGAAGTGCTCTGCCGGGAACTGGGACTGGATTACGGGCATGCACGGATTTTCAGCACGTATGGACCGGGTGATCACCCGTGGTCGCTTCTTTCCTCCTGTGTCCGGGTCTTCCGGGCAGGGGAGAAGATGACGATGACCGCCTGCACGCAGCTCTGGAACTTCATGTATATTGACGATGCGGGGCGCGCTCTGGCGGATCTGGCAGAATATGCGGGAAATCTCACGGATCACGGATGTGTCTACAATCTGGGCGGTCCGATGGATGAGACAGGACCGCTACGCGGGTTTGTCGAGACGGTCTATGAGCTGTGCGGCAGGCAGGGCAGCATGGAATTTGGCGTCCGCCCGCCGAATGCAGAGGGAATCGTCAATCTAATCCCGGATATCCGCAAGATGGAGCGGGTGGTTGGCTGGAAGCCACAGGTATATTTTGAAGAAGGAATGAAGAGAATTCTAGCTTTTCAGAAATGATTTTTCTGCCCTCTGTGCAGAGTGACGGGAGAGAATGGTAAATATTTGGACATATTTTATCAGTTTATGCCAAGTAAATAGCGAAGCAGCCAAAAATCGTTAAGAAAATTGTAGGTTGTCAAAAGAGAGAAAGACGTTTAAAATAAAGGCAGTATAGCCGAAGCGGCTTTCTCTTTTTTTTGTGTTCGAAATTTGGTGGAACGAAACAGAAGAGTTTAAACAAAAAGCAAATTAATAGGAATCAGAAAAGTATGAAAAAAATCAGTATATTAATTCCCTGCTACAACGAGGAAGAGAATGTAGGTCCGATCAGCGAGGCGGTTGTGGAGACGCTGGAGCGCGATCTGCCGGAATATGACTATGAGCTTGTCTTTATCGACAATGATTCGACGGACCAGACGCGCCCGATTCTTCGGAAGATCTGCAGCGAGAATCCACGGATCAAGGCAATTTTTAATGCCAAAAACTTTGGACAGTTCAATTCCCCGTATTATGGAATGTTACAGTGTACCGGCGACTGCGTGATCAGCATGGTGGCAGATTTTCAGGATCCGGTCGATATGATCCCGAAATATGTCCATGAGTGGGAAAATGGCTACAAGATTGTCATCGGCATCAAGACGGGAAGCAAGGAAAACCCGATCATGTATGCGCTGAGGAGCTGCTATTACAAGATGATAAAGAAACTCTCCGATGTCGAGCAGATTGAGCATTTTACCGGTTCGGGTCTGTATGACCGCGATTTTATTGAGATTCTGCGGGAGCTTGACGATCCGACGCCGTTTCTGCGCGGAATCGTGGCGGAGCTTGGTTATAAGCGCAAGGAGATCCCATATATCCAGCCGCAGCGCCGCGCAGGCAAGACACACAACAATTTTTACCGGCTCTACGATGCTGCGATGCTCAGTGTGACCTCCTATACGAAGGTCGGTCTGCGCCTGGCGACGATATTTGGAAGTATCTGCGCGGCGATCAGTATGATCGTGGCGATTGTATATCTGGTGATGAAACTGCTTCACTGGTATGATTTTCCGGCTGGTATGGCGCCGGTTCTGATTGGAATGTGCTTTTTAGGGTCGGTTCAGATCTTTTTCATCGGTCTGGTGGGAGAGTATATTTTATCGATCAATTCGAGAGTCATGAAGCGTCCACTGGTAGTGGAGGAAGAGCGGCTGAATTTTGATACACCGGTAAAAAAAGTTGGGGGCAAACAGCATGAAATGTAATGTCGATGTAGTTCGGATTCGTGAAAATTCGATTCAGCTCAATGGCTGGGCGATCGGAAAGACGCCGGAAACGGAGATCACCTATCAGGTTGAAGATGGGGCACATCAGCCGATCCGGTTTCAGTATGTGGCGACCCGCCGCGACGACGTCAGCCAGATTTATTTTGGGCGAACGGTAGAAAAAGAGCTTGGATTTGATATCCAGTTCCCGTATGAGCGCGGAAAAGATTATTATCTGATCGCAAAAGGCGAGGGCCGCAAAATCCGCATTAAATATAATGAAGAACTGATCCGCAAGCGCAGCAGTGTGGCGCACAAGCGGATGCAGAAGATCCGCGATCTGATGAACATGGAGACTGTGCGGGTTTGTCTGGATTTCTGGAAGGAAAATGGTCTGAAAGCCCTGCTGGTAAAATCCAAGCACAAACTGCAGGGAATTGACAATGACTACGATTACGGCGAGTGGTATTCACTGACGAAGCCGACGGCGGAGGAGCTGGAGGAGCAGAGGAAAAAGGTGTTTGACGCGCCGGTTAAATTCTCGATCGTGATTCCGGCATTTAAGACACCGGAGCGATTCCTGCGAGAAATGCTGGATTCGATCGCGGAACAGACATACGCAAACTGGGAGGTCTGCGTGGCGGACGGCAGTCCGGCAGGACAAAGCTGCGAGCGGGTGCTGGAGCAGTATGCGAAGAAGGACAGCCGCTTTAAATACGTAATTTTAGGCGAAAATAAGGGCATTTCCGGCAATACGAATGCAGCAATGGATATGGCGACCGGCGATTATATTGTGCTGGCGGACCATGACGATAAGCTGACACCGAATGCTCTCTATGAGTGTGCGAAACTGTTACAGGAACATCCGGGATGCGACTGCTTCTATTCGGATGAGGATAAGCTGGATATGGACGGCGGCGCTTTGTTTGATCCGCATTTTAAGCCGGATTTCAATATCGATCTGCTCTGCAGCGTCAACTATATCTGCCATCTGTTTGTCGTCAGCCACGATCTGGCAGCGCAGGTGGGCGGCTTCCGTCAGGAATACGACGGAGCGCAGGATTATGACTTTATTTTCCGTTGTACGGAGAAGGCGAAGGAGATTCGCCATATCCCGAAGGTGCTGTATCACTGGCGCTGCCACAAGGATTCGACAGCGAGCAACCCGGAGAGCAAGCTGTACGCATTTGATGCGGGTGCGCGCGCGATCATGGATCATTATAAACGCGTCGGTATCGAGGCGGAGCGCGTGGAAAAAGGTGTGGACTACGGCATTTATCACTCTGTATATAAAATTCAGGGGGAACCGCTGGTATCGATCATCATTCCGAACAAGGATCACCATACGGATCTGGATCTATGCCTGCGGGCGATTGAGACGCGGGCAACGTACCGCAATGTTGAGTTTATCATTGTAGAGAACAACAGCACGGAGAAGGAAACCTTTGAATACTATGAAAAGATTCAGAAGGAATTTTCCAATGTCCATGTGGTAACCTGGGAGCGCGAGTTTAACTATTCGGCGATCAACAACTTCGGCGTGACCTTCGCAAAGGGCGAATATCTGCTGTTTTTAAATAATGATACCGAGCTGATTGCGGAGAATTTCATCGAGGAGATGCTGGGACTGTGCCAGCGTGAGGACGTCGGCGCAGTTGGCGCGAGACTGCTCTATCAGGATGATACGATCCAGCATGCGGGCGTCGTGATTGGTTTCGGCGGCATCGCAGGGCATACGTTTATAGGGCTTCATAAGGCGGAAAACAGCTATTTCCACCGTGCGATGAGTACACAGGATTACAGCGCTGTGACGGCGGCGTGCCTGATGACAAAGAAAGCACTCTTTGATGAGGTCGGCGGCTTTACGGAGAAGCTGGCGGTCGCATTTAACGATATCGATTATTGCATGAAAGTGCGGGCATCAAATCATTTAGTGGTTTACAATCCGTACGCATTGCTGTATCATTATGAGTCGAAGTCAAGAGGACTGGAGGATACGCCGGAGAAGGTGGCACGTTTTAACAGGGAGATCAAGATTTTCTCGGAGCGCTGGCCGGAGATCCTTAAAGATGGAGATCCTTACTACAATCCGAACCTGACGCTGCGGAAGTCCAATTTCGCCCTCAGGGATCTGAAAAAAGAGAAAATCGGAGAACCGTATCATCTGGAGGTATAACCCGGGATGGAGATTACAACGACAATTATTATTCCCAATTATAATGGGTTGAAATTTATGGACGAATGCATCCGTTCACTGAATGCACAGACGTATCCGAATTTCCGGACACTGGTGGTGGACAACGGTTCGACGGACGGAAGTGTGGAGTGGCTGAAGGAACATCAGATCGATACGATTTTCCTGCCGGAAAACACGGGATTTTCCGGTGCAGTCAACGTCGGAATCAAGGCGGCAGACACACCGTATGTGCTGCTTTTAAATAATGACGTCCGGGTGGACGAGTATTTCGTGGCGGAGATGGTGCGTGCGATCGGTCAGTCGGAGCGCATCTTTTCCGTCAGCAGCCGGATGATCCAGATGTACCATCCAGACAGGCTGGATGATGCAGGCGATATGTATTCCCTGCTTGGCTGGGCGTACCAGCGCGGCGTGGGACGGGATCTTACGCATTACCGCCGTTCAAGCCGGGTATTCTCGGCGTGCGCGGGCGCAGCGATCTACAGGAGAGAGGTATTTGAGGAGATAGGCTATTTCGATGAGATGCATTTTGCCTATCTGGAAGATATTGATGTGGGCTATAGAGCCCGGATTGCGGGTTATGACAATATATATTGCCCGGCGGCGCTGGTATGGCACGTCGGAAGCGGAACCAGCGGTTCCAAGTACAATTCATTCAAGGTTAAGCTGGCGGCACGCAACAATGTGTATCTGAATTATAAAAATATGCCGTGCTTACAGCTTATCATAAATGCGATTCCGATCGCAGCGGGGATTTTCGTGAAATATTCATTTTTCAGGAAACTCGGGTTTGGAAAAGATTATCTGGAAGGTCTGAAAGAAGGCATACGGACGGCAAAGAAGTGTAAAAAAGTGGCGTACCGCCCGGAACGGCTTAAAAATTATCTGGCGATAGAGCTGGAACTTTTAGCTGGGACATTTCTCTATGTCTATGAATTTGCTGTGAGACAGATCGAGAAAAAAGCAGCATCTGATAAATCGTGAGGAAAAGGTTAGAGTTGTTACTGGGCGCGTATGTGTGGACAGTAACTTAGAGTTTGCGCGATGTGTGAACGGTCATGGTTTAGCAGATGCAACACGGAGAAAGGCTGCTTATCAGACAATGTCTGAGCGGTAGCAAGCAAGTGAAAGATGAGGTAGCTTATGAATTATGAGGATGATGAGCTGGAGCGCATGAGGGCGCGCCGCGAGGGCAGAAGCAGCCGTGCCAGTCAGGCAGGGTATTCTTCGCGCGGCAGTTCTGCTTCCGGCACCAGCCGCAGAAGAGTCAGCAGTACAGTCGAAAATAGCCAGAGAAAAGGTGAGGCGGGCAGCAGTTCAGTACGTTCCGGCTACAGCGGTCCTAAGAGCGCTGGAAGTGGAAAAAAGAGTTCGGGACGCCGCGGCAGCCATTACCGTAAATCGGCGCGCCACAGAAAGCATATGATCATTGCGGCGGAGATTGTCGTGATTATATTGATGATTCTGGGCGGTGCGTTCTGGTATATGTATCACAGAACCTTCGGTTCTATGCAGAAGATTGATTTCAACGAGGACCAGGTTAAGAACGTCAATCTGTCCCAGGAACAGATCGATGATATGAAGGGCTACATGACCGTGGCGTGCTTCGGTGTCGATTCGCGAAGTGAGCACGGGCAGATGAATGTCGGAAAAGGTACGAACGCGGATGTCAACATGATTGCCAATATCAATCTGGAGACGGGTGAGATCCGCATTGTATCGGTATTCCGGGACAGTTATCTGAATATCAACGATAAAAACTCTTATAATAAGATCAACGCCGCTTACGCACAGGGCGGTCCGGAGCAGGCAGTTAAGGCGCTGAATAAGAACCTGGGTCTTAACATTACCCAGTATGCGACGTTCAACTGGAAAGCGGTTGCGGATGCCATCAACATTCTGGGCGGTGTAGATGTCGAGCTGAGTGATGCAGAGTTCTCCTGGATCAATGCCTTCATCACGGAGACCGTAAAGGAGACTGGTATCGGTTCTCATCAGCTGACCCATGCGGGCAATGTACATCTGGATGGTATCCAGGCAGTTGCATACGGACGTATCCGTTATTCAGATACGGACTATGCGCGTACCGAGCGTCAGAGAATTATTCTTCAGAAAGCCTTTGATAAGGCAAAAAATGCAGACTGGGCGACACTCAACTGTCTGATTCAGACGATCATGCCGCAGCTTGCAACCAATGTTGATATTACGGATTTGATTCCGCTGGCACGCAATATCGCGAAGTTCCATATTGGTGAGACCGCGGGATTCCCGGCAGCCAGAGGTGAGCAGGATGTTGGAAAGATCGGTGACTGCGTTATCCCGCAGACACTGGAGTACAACGTAAAAGAGCTTCATAAGTTCCTGTTTGATGAGGAAGATTATCAGGTTCCGTCTAATGTTAAGGAGTACAGCAGCCATATCGCGCAGGTAACGGGGCTTACGACGAATGCGAAGCTGATTGGTCATGTTCCGGTCGATCAGGGTGTCAGCGCCCAGACGTTTATCAAGAAACGGGCGAGCCGTATTGCCGCGCAGGCAGCGGCGAAGGATGCCGCTAAGAAGTCATCGACGAGTGCTTCGGACGAGTCGGATGACGAGAGCGGGGATGAGACCAAGAAGGGCGAGAGCGAGAGCTCGATCGGATTGGACGAGATCTTTGATCCGGATGAAGACTGGATTGACTGGGAGGAAGAAGAGTCGAAGAGCAACAGCAGTAAGGGACCAGGAACAACGACGACTCCCGGCAAGAAAAATCATACGGATAAGACAACCGAGGCGGATGATTCTTTATCCGGACCAGGCAGCACATCGGAGACGAAGTCTTCCGTTGCAAAACCGGGATCTACAACCACGACAGCGGCAGAGACAGCGGCATCCAGTGAAAAGACTTCTCCGGGTGCATCAGATAATTCCGGTGTGAAAAGCCCGGTCACAGAGATTCAGGATCCGGGGAATTCCGGAAACAGCGATGCAGCAGGCCCCGGCGGTCCGGCAGGTCCGGGAGCTTAATCTGAATTCAGGTGATATACTATGATAAAAGATAACCAGAAACGGCTGAACCATTTCCACGTAGTGCTGGACGCATGTGTCATTGCATGCGCCTACGCACTTGCGTGGTTTATCGTCAATGGAACGTCGTGGTTTAATGTAACAGGGCATAATAAGAGCGCAATGGCAGTCGTCTATCTGGCGGCTGGCGTTCTTATTGTACCGTTTTATTTGATTTTATACGCATTTTTTCATCTTTACACGCCCAAACGGGTTCAGGGAAGACGGGTGGAGTTAGCCAATATTTTTAAGGCGAACATCATCGGTCTTTTGGTGATCTCACTGATGCTTTACCTGGGCGGTAAAAATGAGTATTTCCACAACTTCTCCCGTCCGATGGTATTTTTGTTTTTTGGCATCAATCTCTTTGCTGAGATTCTGATGCGGAATATCCTGCGGATAGCGCTTCGGTCGATGCGGTCGAAGGGATATAACCAGAAGCATCTGCTTCTGGTCGGTTACAGCCGGGCAGCGGAAGGATTTATTGACCGTGTGAATGTCAACCCGGAGTGGGGCTATAAAATCCGCGGTATTCTGGATGACCATGAGGAGTGGGGCAAAGAATATAAGGGAGTGCGCGTGATCGGCAAAATTGACGATCTGGATACGATTCTGGCGCTCAATACGCTGGATGAGATCGCGATCACCCTGAGCATCCAGGAGTATGGAAAACTGGAAAAAATCGTGGCAGGCTGTGAAAAATCGGGTGTGCATACGAAATTTATCCCGGATTATTATAACTTTATCCCGACCCGTCCGTTTATGGAGGATCTGCAGGGACTTCCGGTGATCCACATCCGCCATGTGCCGCTCACGAATCTGCTCAACGCAACGATGAAGCGGACGATGGATCTGGTCGGCGGCATGATGGCGCTCATCCTGTTTTCACCGGTGATGCTGGTGACGGCGATTCTTATAAAGGCGACTTCGCCGGGACCGGTCATTTTCTGTCAGGAGCGGGTGGGACTTCACAATAAGCCGTTTAAGATGTATAAGTTCCGCTCGATGGCGGTACAGTCGGCGGCAAAGGAGAAAAGCCAGTGGACGACGCCGGGAGACCCGCGTGTGACTCCGATTGGAAGATTTATCCGGAAGACGAGCATTGACGAGCTTCCGCAGCTGTTTAATGTTCTGAAGGGCGATATGAGCCTGGTTGGACCGCGCCCGGAACGCCCGTTTTTCGTTGAAAAATTCAAGGAAGAGATTCCGCGTTATATGATCAAACACCAGGTGCGTCCGGGAATGACCGGATGGGCACAGGTCAATGGTTACCGGGGCGATACCTCGATCACGAAGCGGATTGAGCATGATCTGTATTACATCGAGAACTGGACGCTGGGATTTGATTTTAAAATCATGTTTTTGACGGTTTTTAAGGGCTTTATAAATAAAAACGCGTATTGATGAGGAAAACCACATGGGATATGAAGAAGAAAGAGATAGGTCAGGACACCGCCGGAGCCGACGGGCAAAACCGTCGGAGATGGAAGACGATGGTCTGACACTGATCACGGATTCATTTACGGAACGCCGGGAGGACGGATCCCACCGGAGCGGAGATAGAAGCCGAAGTGGTCAGAAAGCGGCAAAGAGGGGACAGACGCAGCCTGGCAGCAGCCGGGAGAGCCGGAATCAGGAGAAAACCCGGACCATGAACCGGTCGGATATTTACGCCGACCCGGTTAAATTGAAAGCGCGCCAGAAAAAGAAGCGGAAGATATGGTTTATTCTTCTGGAGAGCGTGATGCTGATCGGGATTCTCTGCTTTGCGGGATATTCGTATATCAGCAGCCGTCTGGATCTGATGCAGCGGCTTCCGTGGAACCCGGATGAGATCAAAAACGTCGAGATTTCGGAGGAGAAGCAGGAGCAGATGAGCGGTTATTGGACGATCGCGGTTTTCGGCGTGGATAGCCGTAACTCATCGGTCGGAAAGGGCAACAACTCGGATGTCAATATTCTCTGCAACATCGATCAGGGAACCGGTGAGATACGTCTGGTTTCGGTGTACCGGGATTCATATTTAAATATCAGCGACAAGAATACCTACAACAAAATCAACGCTGCTTATATGCAGGGCGGACCGGAGCAGGTTGTCAAGGCGCTCAATAGGAACCTGGATATCGATATTGACGATTATGCGACCTTTAACTGGAAAGCCGTTGCAGATGCGATCAACATTCTGGGCGGCATTGACGTGGAGATCACGAAATCAGAGTTTTATTATATCAATGCGTTCATTTCTGAGACGGTCAAGGCGACCGGCGTCGCTTCGACCCAGCTTAAATCAGCGGGCATGAACCATCTGGACGGTGTGCAGGCGGTTGCATATGGGCGTCTCCGTCTGATGGATACGGACTATGCCCGTACCGAACGACAGAGAAAGGTTATTTCCCTCGCGTTTGAGAAGATGAAAAAAGCAGATTGGGCGACGATCAACAATATTGTGCAGACGGTATTTCCACAGGTGGCGACCAGCATCGAGATCAATGATCTGTTGAAGATAGGACGAAATATTACGCGTTACCATCTGACCGAGACGACCGGTTTTCCGTCGGAGCTGAGGGAAAAGAAGATGGGACGCAAGGGCGCCTGCGTCATCCCGCAGACGCTGGAGAGCAATGTCATCGAGCTGCATCATTTCCTGTTTGGCGATGAGGAATACACGCCGACTGAGACGGTCCGGACGATCAGTCAGAAAATTGTATCAGATACAGGCGTTCATGGCACGAAACAGGCAGAAACGAAGGCATTGCCGAAGACGACCGAGGCGACGACAATTTCCATCCTGGATCCGACGCAGGAGAGCGGCGCGGACGAAAGCCAGAAAGCCGGGAGCGGCAGCGACGAGTCGGAGAAAGAGACCGGTAATGCTTCGGAAACACAGGAGAATGACGTTTCTGAGCAGGAAAGCCGTCCGGACGGTACGCATGCATCAAAGGAAAATGCGCGGGAGAGCAGTGAGGCAGAGTCTGGCGGTTCTTCGCCGGCATTTCCGGGCGGAAATTCTGGCACCGGCACGGAGAATGGCAGAGAAAAACCTTCCGGCAGCGGTTCCCCGAATGGAAGCAGTGCACCGGGAAGTAAGACGGATGCGGGAATCATCATTGAGTGATGAGAGAGTGTGAAACGGAGGAAATGCTTTGAATTTAGATGGTTTGTACCGGATGCAGGGAATGTTATTTTCCCTGATGATTCTGGGTGCATTCTTAAAGAAGAAGGGAATTATCACGGATGAGGGAAAAAGGGTCATTGCGGATCTGGTCATCTTTGTGACACTTCCCTGCAGTATCATCGAGTCATTTGAAGTAGAACTGAGCATGGATATCTTAAAGAGCAGCGCACAGGCGCTGCTCGTCTCGTGTATGGTTCAGGTGACTTGTTATATCTTAAATATGGTACTGTACCCGGGTGTGGGAGAGGAAAAGAAGAAGGTCCTCAAATACGCGACGATGGCGTCCAATGCCGGGATTCTGGGAAATCCGGTGGCGGAGGGCATCTTCGGCTCGATGGGGCTTTTCTACGCCTCTTTTTACCTGATTCCGCAGAGAACTGCGATGTGGTCGCTGGGAATGACGTATTTTACGAAGGCGCCGGATCGGAAGACTCTGATTAAAAAGATATGCACGCATCCGTGTATTGTCTCCGTATTCATCGGCTTTGTGCTGATGCTTTTACAGATGCAGATTCCGGGATTCCTGGGAGATACGGTACATAGCTTAAACAAGGCAAACACGGCAGTCTCCATGATTTTTGTCGGAACCGTTCTGGCGGAGGCAGATATGAAGACGATGATCACGCCACTCAGCTGCTACTATGCCGCCGTGCGCCTGATCCTGATTCCGGCGCTTGTGTGGATCGGCTGCCTCCTGTTCCATATCGACACACTGGTGATGGGGATTTCTGTGGTGCTGGCAGCGATGCCGGCAGCAAGCACGACGGCGATTCTTGCCGCGAAATATGGCGGGGATGAAGTCTTTGCGACGAAGTGCGTGGTATTTACGACGCTGCTTTCGATGGTGTCGGCACCGGTTTGGTGTATGGTGCTGCAGCGGTAATCCCTTATGAGTTCGTATTTCTATAAAGGGGGTTTCGCTTGCATTGGATGAAAAGATATGTTATATTAGGGATAGAAAAAAGGAAAAGCCAGAGGAGCGGCTTACCTGAATAAATTAAACAACTGTTTTATTAACAGCCGTCATTATTGCAGTAATGGCGGCTATTTTCGTTTTCCCTTGAAAATTGTATAACACAATCCAACAAGGGCGCAAATGAATATTCCAATCTGAATCAAATCAGAGTATGTAACATACATTGGCAATGCCCTCCTTTCTTTCGTCTGGAGGGTTAGATTTGTGCCTCGTTCCAGTCTTTGATAAACAAGCTTTGCTGAAATCTAGCAACCCTCCGATAACAGAGGGTAAGCCGCCTGGCTCTCTGGTTTTTCCCATGTACGAAGTATATCATATTTTATCAGAACAGACAATGATAAAACGAAACAAATCCCCTCAGATTGCTCTGAGAGGATTTGCATATTCATGATTTATAATAGCAGTTCATATTGCTTGGTTATAGTCTTACAAACATTCTGTAATTTTACTTCTCATCCACAACCTGGAAAATGTAGAACTTAAAGTAAAAACTTAAAATTCCTTGATTTTCCAAGGCTTTCCCCTTGTTAAATACGTTTACTACACCACATTTACACCATTTCTGTAATAATAGACATTTCATCTTTCAACGTAGAATCTAATACGTGACAATACAAATCCATTGTCATTTGCAGGGAATTGTGTCCTAACAATTTCTGTAATGTTTTAGGGCGCATACCTTTTGCGATACAATTCGTTGCAAAAGTGTGTCTAAGACAATGTGGTGTAAATACTTCAAATGTTTGTACGGGATTTTCTGTGTTTATGCGATTGACCAGATAGCGTATAGCAGTTCTTATATTGCTTTCATGCAGAGGATGATTGGTTTTGCTTGTAAACACCAGATTTTCAAATCCCGATTGAGCTTTAAATCTGCTGTTTACCTTGTCCCGCCATGCCTTTTGCTCTTGCAGTATTTCCATGACCTGTTTAGACATGGGAATGTTCCGCTTGCCCGCCTTACTTTTCGGTGGATGAAACTCATAGATTGCAGTTCCATTGTTGGGAAGATAACAGAGCGTTTTTTCTACATGGATGAAACCAGTCTCAAAATCAACACATTCCCATGTAAGACCAAGAATTTCTCCCATTCGCATACCAGTATTTAACGCAAGAACAAAAAAGGGATAAAGCTGACTGTTTTTCGTTGATTGATAAAGTATCTGAATTTCATCCGGTGTTAATACACGTTTTTCAGGCTGTTCCGTACCGTCTATTTTGGTATTGACCGATACAGCAACATTTTTATTTATCAAATCTGATTCAAAAGCCCTGTTAAGCATATCAACAAGGAGCGCTTTACAATCTCGTCTGGATTTATCACTTTTTAAATTATTGAAAGCGTTTTGAATAATGACCAGATTCAGATTTGTCAGTTTACGCCATCCCAGTTCCTCACGAAGCCGATTATACTGGACGGAGTAGGTGCGTCTGGTTGTATCTCTGCAATGCTTTTTACAGGTGGTCATCCATACGTTATACCATTCGTCCAAGGTCATATTACTGGTAACTACATTTATCTGCTTCTCGTCCTCATATTGTGCGTCCCGCAGCTTTTTTGTTATATCGTTGTATTTTTTTGCATAAATCGTCTGTCTTTTGCCAAAACGATTGATAAAGCGTGCCTGATAAAGCCCGTCTTTACGTTGGGAAATGCCTTTCCCTAATTCTTTTCCTTTTAATGATTTACCCATTCTGTACTCCTTTTCTATGGTAAATCAAAAGGGTATTGCTAAGATGTACGCATAGTATATCACAGCAATACCCCTGTTTTCAATCTATACAGCCATTTTGTCAAGCCATTTATCCAGCTTGTTTTTATCAGCATACCATCGGTTTCCAATCTGTACACCGAATCCGTTTTTACCTCTGACAAGTTCCCTTGCTTTCGTTTCTCCAATCCCCAGATAGGAGCATAATTCTTTCAGGTTCAATAGCTTCTTCTCCATAGGCTATTCCTTGAACGGTATAGAACACTGTTCAGCCTTTGTCAGTGAGTGGAAGTTGTTATTTCTTTCGAGATATTCCTTTACCGAAGAGTAGGTTATAACGTGTTCTGCATCCTGATAGAAAATAACCTGATGTATCCGTCGCAGGAACGCTTCCCATGTTGCCGGGCTTTCTGCCTGTACATTTACATATTGTTGTTCCAGAAGAATATTAGAAATAATATAGACTTCCAGATAGCAGGCTGTTTTGTTATTATACCGGGCAGACAGTTCACAGGGATAGCCGTCCAGATAATTGAGCATATCCTGTATTTTCAGACTGCTTCGGAACTCTTCAAAGATAATAACATTGTGATTTTTATAGCTGTCAAATGGATGTATGTAATCTGTCACACGAAATACATTACTATATCCATATTTCTCCATGACAGACCGTGTTTTACCAGTTTCGGTTTTCCCGAAGATATAAGTAACAGTAAGTTCCCGCCATGTATTTTTATATTCGTCCTCAATTAAAAGCTGTCTTGCCCGGTCTATTTTGTCCAGATAACGCATAGCCTGTGGAAATGCTTTTAATATTTCTGCTGTACTCAGTCCGCTTTCTATCATATCATAGATAAATTGTAGTTCGCCCTTTTCACTCATAGTTTCTTTGGCGGGCATAATGCCATATTCTTCAAAAGTTCCGGCGATAGAAGTTTCTGTTTTAGAGGTGCTTTTCCATTTCCCGGCTTTCAGAATATAATCTTTGTTTTCTGCTGATGAACCATAGGCTGATTCTATGTGTCCTTGTGGAAAACGTTTTTTTACCGTAGAGAAGCGGATAGGCGAAGCGCTGTACAAATAGATGTGTGTATGTGGTGTCTGCTCTTTCAGCCCGATTTCATCCGCCATACACCAGTAAGATACAGAGCCGAGTCTGCCAATTTCTTCTTTAATTTGCGGATGGGTCATAGGTGGAATCATACTAAGCGGATTATTAAGCGTTATATTATATTTTCGTGCCTGCCGGTCTTTTGATTCCTGTATTTTCTTTTCTTCCATAAGATTCTCCTACCTGCTACAAAATGATGTAACAGCCTAAAACACTTGATTTTATTGGATAATCAGAGGGTTGCTACACCCCCTTGTAATACTAAAGGGGTTGTACCGCCCCAGTTCCCCGCCGTTGGCGGTCACTGGGGCAGAAACTTTTTATTCCCCGTTACTTTTAGCCTGCTTAATCAAGTGCGTGACTTTTAATATAAGGTGCTACAAATTCCCGTGGTCTGCTGTCAAGCCCTGTTCTCATAATCAAACCAGAGCCGATTTCTCCATAGCGAAGATTTTTTACATCTGCATATTCCGTTCCGAAAATCATACTGTATTCACCGGCTGACATCTGACCGAGAGCAACCTTTAAGCCGATATTCCCACGGATACCGCTGTTTCCGAAATATTCTGCTAATCCAGATTGCGAAATCAATCCGGCATAAATATTTTTGCTTCGTCCGCTGACAATAATAGCATTGATTTTACCTAAAGTTTCTTTATACAGCTTATCTGGAAAGACCAGTTTCATCAGGATAATTTCATCACAAATAACACAGACAGGATTAAAATTAAAATCTGTATTTCCATCAATTCCCTGTTGTTCCATATTGGAAATATCGACTGTCCTGCTTTGTAATTCTTCTGTTATGAGTGAAATTTCTTCTGATATCTGTTTTGGCTCATACGCATAAGTAATTGCAATATTTCCATGACAAAATTGCTCCATTTCAACGTCTCTTTTTACATCCAGATAAAGGATACGGACACCGCATTTTAACAGACTGGAAATAATAAAGCGTGTAAAAGTTGTTTTGCCTGAACCAGTAGAGCCAACAATCAGAAAGTGCGGGATTTTCCTGTAATTCCATATAAGGGATGGGGAGAGGTAAACTGTAGTTTCTCCGGAATCCCCCGGAATATCTGCTTTAGACGAAATAACAAGAGCTTTTTCCTGCTCTAATTCAAACAGATATTCTATGTAGCCCCTTTTTTCATATATGTTTAGGCATACCTTTTCCAGACGGTCAGCTAACCCTGTTTCCAGTCCCCGTAGATTGATTTGGTTTCCAGACAGCCGGAAGCGGATATGCAGCGTATTAGAAGCTGTGTCCATACACCAATCCGTTTGCGGGTAAAATGTGTACACTCTCTTTCTTCCTCGAAATGCAGTTTCATATAATTGATTTTCTTCAATATGCTTCTGGATAAGGCGGGAAATTTTTCCCGCCTTGTAGAAGTTGGTATGTCGTACTACTGTAAAGAACATGACCAAAATCAGAAGCATGACAGCCAATGCGATTGCAAAACTTATGTTTCTGGTTACTACATAAGCTGTCAAAAAGATAACCATGAGAAACATATACAGGCTACAGCACCATTTTAACCACCAAAAGGAATGGGCGGTTACTCTGTGGTATTTCATGCCTGTGCGTCTCCCTTATTTACCCGCAGTCTGGGTGGATTGACAATCTCAATCTGGTCAGCTACGGCACTGATTTTGATTTCATTGCTTCTAAAATCCTGCCAGAGTTTCGCATCCAGATTGTTAAAGATAACCGGAGTCGGTTTTCCGTTAAATTCTACAGACGGAACAGTCTCTTTTACTTTAACCACGAACTTTTCCCACTGTCTTGTAGAAATAACCGGGTAGCCGATAGCTTCCAGTTCATTTGTACGTTTTCCATCTGCATAGACATAGACTTCTTTCGGTTCTCCGATTAACATCAGTTCTCCAAAGGTTTCATTAAAATCAAAAACTACTTCACTTAATCTCATGTATGTATCCTCCAAAATTTGAATTTTTCTAAGTCGCGCAACTTATGAATCGGATTATAGCGGAAAATGAAGCCGTTGGATATTACAAGACAAGTAGAAGCGGAAAGGCGCATAAAATAAGAGCTTTTCCCAAAAAGGAAATTCAGAGTGATGAAAAAACGTGATAAACAGGTGGATTTTTTTACAGACCATGTAAAAAGATGTGAAAGAAAAATGCACGCTGATGATTCAACGTGCATGAAACAGATATTTATGAGTCTTTTTTCTTGCGTTTTGTAACTTTTCTTCTGCAATAAGTACCAAGCCAGTATTTTTGTTCGATACCAAGTTGTCCTAGTATCTCGTTACACTGATCTATGCTCCTGTCACGACACTGGGTTAAAAGAAATGTATAAGCATAGTCTCTTTTGTTAAAACGATTGAATCCCAGTCCAAGACTATAAAGCAGGGCTTGTGCCATCATTAAATCTAATTTGTAGGCAATACAAACTGTAATAAGCGTATTTCTCTGTGGCGGGTCTTTTTCATCAACCTGTTTCTTTAACCGATAAAGCATATTTTCACTTAATCCTGTCTTATCAGCAAAAGATTTATAGGTCTCATTTTCAAGGACATCACTAATCAGTGCGCTAAATGGTTTGTTGTATCTGGTTGAATTTTCATAGTCTTTAAGAAACAGACTTTCCAGACGTACCCATTCTTTGTAATCGTATCCTGCAATCATTTGGTCATTTGTTGTAGACATATTGTATCCCCCTTTCATTGGTTTTTAGAAGTATCCATATCATTTAAGGCATATTCACACGCCTGAATAACAAAACTGGAAAATGTCACATCCTGATTGACGATTGCTTTATCTATTCTATCAATTAGTTCTACGGGGAAGCGTATAGTCTTATTTTCTGATTCTTTTCGGTTTGGTTTTAGTTGAAAAGCCATAAGCATTACCTCCTGTCATTACTATCATATTGCTAATCACTTTATAAATAAGCATTGCGTATTGTATTGCAAAATATGTTGCAAATTAAATTGCAAATTAAATTCAGTATGGTAGAATTGACAAACAGGAGGGTTCGCATGGTTTACAGATATGATTACGATGTAAAAAATAATTTGATTGATTTACTGGAAACAAAGCAAGACTTTGCCGGTGTACTGGAAATGCCATACTATTTAGAACAGTATCATCAAGAAACAAGCACAGCAAGACAGAATTTGCAAAGATTCCTGATTTACAAACTGTCATATTATTTAGATGATTCTGATTTAAAACAATTTGATTGCGATGTATGTGAAGAAATGACTACTTCTTATCTGAAAACATATCATTGGCTTGACGGATACCGGAGTGAGCAACAACCATCTACGGCGGTCAAATATGAAGTAACAAACGGGGATATAACCTATAGAGGAGATACCATGACCAGTGCATGGATTCCCATAGAAAATTATATTCAGTTAAAAATGTCTGGTCAGATTAAAATGCAAGGGAATATGTGGGAACTTTATTTTCTTAGGAATATGGAAAAAGTAAGATTGTCACCGGAAGCCGGACGTTTTTTGCAATTAACGCATTCTATTGGTAATTTTATACCTGTTCCGAGAGGATTTAATACTGGACGGAGTGGAGAATATGCTAAATGGGATTCATGGGATTTAACACTGGCACAGATATTCCAATGGTACACGGATAATTCTGATATGGCGACTATTTGTAATCATGGAGCATTAGAGCATTTGTTTACTTATGCAAAAAATAAAGAATCGACTATTCAGTATTGTGAAGCATGGTTACAACTATTTGGAACATGGAAAAATTTTGTGAAAGGAAATTATTTAGAAGCATTTGTAGATAAAAAAGGAGTGCCGAAGAAATTTTTTCCGGGACATTCCTTAGAGAACCCGCTTCCGAAAACCTTAAAAGAATATGAGACATTTTTTCAAACGGTAAACAAGTGCATTGAACAGCGAGGAAAACAGATTGCCAATTTTCTTATGAATAGAGAAAATGGAGCAGAATCAATGGGTAAAGGGGCTTCAACATTCAGTTTTTCAGATTTACAAAATGCGAAAGAGACTTTTCTGGAATATGTATACAGTTTTTTGTCGATAAGTACCTGGAAACTTAAACTTCTGGGATTTTTCCTGTTCTATATCATTTTCAGTCCGGTTATGATTAAAATGGAAGTGCATTCACTTTATCAAGTGATTTTTTCTGTTGCCGTTATAATTTTTCTTGCATTTCTTATCATTTATTTTTCTTTAGGGGCTATGTATAAGTGTCCTACTTGCAAGAAACGGTTTGCGTTAAAACGGATAGGAAAAGAGCTGGCTAGTTCTGAACGTATTTCTATTTTACAGGAAGTAAAAACCAGAAATCGTAATGGAAATGTTGTTGGAACGCAGGAGCAATATATTCCGGGAACCAGAAGAATATACGAGATTCATTATGTCTGCAAAAATTGTGGCGAAGATTGTTACAGACAATATGAAAAAGAAACACCCAACATATAAAGGAGATTTGACAATTTATGAAATTAACCAGAAGATTAGGCTTCCTTATGCTGGCAGGAATACTTGCAAGCTGTACTGCCTGTGGTTCTGAAACAACCCCTGTACCTGTGAAAGAGAGTATTCAGGAAGAAACAGACAACAGTGTTAGCAGTTCCGAAGAAACACCAGTTTCGGAAAGTGAGGAAAATTCTGATACGCAGGAATTAAAATTAGACCACACCTATGTAACACAGTTTGGAACGGTAAACGCAGTATCATATCCCTGTTTTTTGTTTGATTATCCGGGAAATTGGACGGTAACGAATGAAGAGGTATCGCAGACTGATGAAACAGTGGTGCTTACAAACGAAAGAGGTTCAACCATAACATATACTTATATTGGTGGTGTTGCAGAAGGACAGTTAGGGTCTGGTTCGGCAACTGATATGACAAGGATTGAGCTTTCTGCTGTGGCAGATTCCCAGTTTATTCCCGGTTATGTGGATGCAAGAAATTATGAGGATTTAGGGAAATTTGTAGTAGCTGAAACTAAAATCACAGGTACAATGGATATGCTTACAGATTCAGATTTTGTAGATACGGATGGAGCAGTTTCTTTTGCTGTTTTGCCGGAAAACAGAACCGGGACAGAAGAAACAACAGATCTTCCTTTGCGTGTTCAAAATACATTCTGGTATAGTGGCTATGTTTCATTCACAGCACAAGCACCAGACGGACAGTTCACAGAAGCGGAACAGACAGAGGTCATTGCTATATTGTCAAGTTTCAGAGTAGAGGATAATTAAGTATCAAGTTGAATGAAGTGGTATCAGACCGGAGATAAGGAAAAATAATATATAAGGGATATTCCAAGAGAGTGATTTGGGATATCCCTTTTTACATCTGCATACCCTTTGATTTACACCATTTACTACACCATCTGGCTATAAAATTACACCATTTTCCGATAAGTTACGATAGTTTCACATTTTTAACAAATGCACTGTAAACCGTATAAATCAAGGATTTCTGCCATTCTGAAAAATTACTTCTCATCCACAACCTGAAAGATATAAAACTTCAGATAATAGGACGTCTCGTCCCCCGCCCACAGAATCGGATGGTCGGCTGCCTGGGTGCGGTATTCGATCTGGCGCAGGCGGCGGTGGGCGCTGCGGGCTGCCTCCTGAATCGCCTTTGTGAAGAGCTCCGGCGTCATGAAATGGGAGCAGGAGCAGGTGGCGAAGTAGCCGCCGTCCTTTACCAGACGCAGACCGCGAATATTGATCTCGCGGTAGCCCTTGATGGCATTTTTGACCGAGCTGCGGGATTTTGTGAAGGCAGGCGGGTCGAGGATCACGACGTCAAATTGCTCACCTTTTGCCTCTAATTCCGGAAGCAGGTCAAAGACATCCGCGCACTGAAAGGTGGTAGTGCCGGAAACACCGTTTAACTCAGCATTTTCACGCGCCTGTGTGACGGCAAGTTCGGACGCATCCACGCCGATGACCTCTTTGGCACCGGAGACGGCTGCATTTAAGGCAAAGGAGCCGGTGTGGGTAAAACAGTCCAGAACGCGTTTGCCCGGGCAGAGACGCTGGATTGCCAGACGGTTGTATTTCTGGTCGAGGAAAAAGCCAGTTTTCTGCCCGTCCTTGACATCTACCAGATAGCGGACACCATTTTCAACGATCTCTACTTTTGTATCAAATGGTTCCCCGATAAAGCCCTTATAGCGCTCCATGCCCTCCTGTAAGCGGACCTTAGCGTCGCTGCGCTCGTAAATACCGCGGATATGAATGCCGTCTTCCTCAAGCACCTTGACGAGTTTTTCCAGAATCAGCGGTTTCAGACGGTCGATACCGAGCGCCAGGGATTCAACGACCAGCACATCGGAAAATTTGTCGATCACGATGCCCGGAAGGAAATCTGCTTCGCCGAAAATCAGGCGGCAGCTGCTGGTATCAACTGTCTGACGGCGGTATTCCCAGGCATTGCGGACGCGCATTTCGATAAAAGCATCGTCGATGACAGTATCCTTTTTGCGGGAAAGCATCCGCACGGTAAGCTTGGAGCGGGTGTTGATAAAACCACATCCGAGCGGATAACCGTCAAAATCTTCGACACGAAGGATATCGCCATTTTCAAATTCGCCCTCAATTCGTTCAATTTCATTATCATAGATCCACATACCGCCGGCTTTCAGGGAACGAGCCTCGCCTTTGCGGATATGGACAACTGCCTGTGTATTCATCATGGATGTAACAGTCCTTTCATATAAAATGTAAAATTCGTTTCTTTCATTAAGTATACAAGAGGAGAGAAGGACTGACAAGTGAAAACCGAGAGATGTTTTTAAGCTTCACAGATTTATGATTTTATTTTCACAATTACATCACAAATAACTGATAGACTATCTCATGTAAACAGAGAGAGGGCAGAAAGCCTGAGACAGAATATAAGAGTATGAACAATCCGCTGCGGGAAGGTTCGCAAAATGGACAGTACGCGGCTGTGATTCCTGAGAACAGGAGGTATGAATATATGTATGACGAGAATGAAAGAAATGAGAGACACGATCAGGATGTAGATTATACGGAGGGCGCTTATTCGGACAGCGCTTATGAGGAAAAGAATAACGATACTGCTAAAAAAGAAGAAACTTCCGATTATGGCGGTTATCATGATTCCCGTTACCGGGGCAGTCTCGATGGAGAACCGGAGGCAGCAGCCGGAGCAGATCCGAAAGAGAATGCAGAGAAGCAGCCGGAACGCAGCTATATTCCGGAAGAACGGAGTGGCCGGGGACATGGCTCTAAGAATACTGGTAAGAAAATTGCGGCACTTGTGATTTCGGGCATTTTGTTTGGCTGTGTGGCAGGCGGAACCATGGTCGGCGTGAATGCACTTTCAAACCGGCTTCTTCCGGGTGAGACCGCACAGGAAACGATCGGTCAGGTTTCCCAGGAGACACAGGCAGATGCGGGCACTAAAACGCAGGCCTCCATTGGCAACGATGTTTCTTCGATTGTAGAGAAAGCGATGCCGTCCGTTGTAGCGATCAACAACAAGATGATTTATACACAGAACAACTGGCTGTTTGGTCAGCAGCAGTACGAGGTGCCGAGCAGCGGTTCCGGAATCATTGCCGGACAGAATGACACGGAACTTCTGATTATTACCAATAACCATGTCGTTGAAGATTCCGAGGAACTTTCGGTTACCTTTATTGATAACCAGAGCGTTAAGGCAGCGGTCAAAGGTACTGATTCCGATTCGGATCTGGCAGTCATTGCCGTACAGCTTTCAGATATACCGGAAGAAACGAGAAAACAGATTAAGGCAGCCGATCTGGGCGATTCTGATTCCCTGAAGCTGGGACAGGGTGTTGTGGCAATCGGTAACGCACTGGGACAGGGGCAGTCGGTTACCGTCGGTTATGTCAGCGCTTTAAATAAAAAGCTAACCATCAACGACGTAGAGCGGACACTTCTGCAGGTCGATGCGGCGATCAACCCAGGCAACAGCGGCGGCGCACTTTTAAATATGAACGGTGAAGTTATCGGCATCAATGCGGCGAAGTATTCGGACACCAGTGTTGAGGGCATCGGCTATGCGATCCCGATTTCACAGGCAAAGGATATTATCAGCGACCTGATGACGAAGACGACGAAGGTAGCTGTCGATGAGAATGAGCAGGGATATCTGGGAATCCAGCTTCAGAATATCGACAGCCAGATGGCGCAGGCGTATGGCATGCCGGAAGGTATCTATGTATACAAGATTGTTGCGGGCGGCGCGGCATCCAAGTCGGATCTGCGGGAGCGTGATATTATCACCAAGTTTGACGGTGAAAAGGTAAAGAATGGTGATGATCTCAAGAAACTGCTGACTTACTATAAGGCAGGTTCCACCGTTACCATGACGGTACAGAGTCTGGAAAATGGCAAATATGTCGAGAGAAACGTACAGATTACACTGGGCTCCAAGAGCGATATGCCGCAGAGCCAGGATAGCCAGAACGAGAGTCGGAGTGAATCACAGGCAAGTCCGCAGAGAAAACTGGGAAGATAGAAAATATCCCATCAGCGAAGTGGGCTGGAATGGATATTTGCCCGTAACGGTGAAGATACGGAACTGTTGCGAAGCGGAAATGAATAAAATCAGGAAGATATAGAAAAGAAGGCAGGTGAACCGCCGGTAGATCCTCTTGTAATCAGAGAGGGCGGTGATTCATCTGTCTTTTTGTTTCATAGGAAATTTTTTTATTTTTAAAATGAAATGACTGCTGCTGTTATGATTTACGTTTTTCGCAAGCTATGATAAAATGAAAAGGTGCTTTCAGATTGGAGGAAATATAAAAATATGAGTGATAACCAGAATATAGATACGACAACCAATATAAACGAAACAGATACAAATAACACCAGTACAGATCATTCGGATGATTACGAGAAAATCTGCTACGTCTGCCGCCGCCCGGAGAGCAAGGCGGGAGAGATGATCACGATGCCGGGCGGGATGAATTTCTGCCATGAGTGTATGCAGAAAGCATTTGACTCGATTTCCAAGTCGGGCATGGACTTTTCCAAGCTTCAAAATATGCCGTTTATGAACATGAATCTCAATGATTTTGCGGGCATGCAGATGCCGAATACAGAGATTCCAGAGAAAAATAAGATCAAGAAAAAGAGCAAGGCAAAAGACGCGGAGAAATTTCTGACGATGAAGGATGTTCCGGCACCGCACCAGATCAAGGCGCAGCTGGATGCATATGTGATCGGGCAGGAGCGGGCGAAACGGGCAGTTTCAGTGGCAGTCTACAACCATTATAAGCGCGTGATTCTCCGGCAGCAGGACGAGCTTCGGGCAAATGAAAATACGGAAGAAAAGGCGGAAAACGCGGCGGCACAGGGAATGCAGATGCAGGGCGGCGAGCCGGAGATTGAGAAATCCAACATCCTGATGCTGGGACCGACCGGAAGCGGAAAAACGTACCTGGTCAAGACGCTGGCGAAGCTTTTGGATGTGCCGCTGGCGATCGCGGATGCGACGGCGCTCACGGAAGCTGGATATATCGGAGATGATATAGAAAGCGTAGTCTCCAAGCTTCTGGCAGCGGCTGGAAATGATGTGGAGAAAGCTGAGCAAGGCATCATTTTCATCGATGAGATCGATAAAATTGCGAAAAAGAAAAATACGATGAGCCGCGATGTCAGCGGTGAGTCGGTACAGCAGGAGCTTTTAAAACTTCTGGAAGGCAGCCAGGTAGAGGTGCCGGTCGGCTCAAACCAGAAGAATGCGCTCACGCCGATGGCGACTGTGGATACGAACAACATCCTGTTTATCTGTGGCGGCGCGTTTCCGGGATTGGATGATATCATCAAGGAGCGCCTGAAAAAGCGTTCCACGATGGGCTTCAACTCCCATTTGAAGGATGAATTTGACAATGATCCGGATATTTTGAGCCAGGTGACAACGGAAGATCTGCGGAATTTTGGCATGATTCCAGAGTTTCTCGGACGTCTGCCGGTGCTTGTGAGCCTGCAGGGGCTGACAAAGGAATTGCTGATGCGGATTCTGAAAGAACCGAAAAATGCGATCCTCAAGCAGTATGAGCGCCTGCTGGCGCTGGATGAGGTCAAACTGGTGTTTGAGGACGATGCACTGGAGTGGATCGCCGAGCGGGCGCTGGAAAAAGATACGGGTGCCCGTGCGCTGCGTGCAATTTTAGAGGATTTTATGATGGATATCATGTATGAGATCCCGAAAGATCCGAATATCGGATCCGTTGTGATCACGCGCCCGTATCTGGAGAAGAATGGCGGTCCGCGGATAGAGATGCGGGGATAATAGCTTTTCAGGAACATGATCGGTGAACGGTGTCATGGATGTGGTGAAAGTTAGCGATGTAAGGATCCGGAAAAGCAATTTGTGTGTGAAGAGAAAACAGCAGAAGTTAATTAACTTCTCATGGATAAAAAAGAGTTATATAGGTTTAACGTCCCATACCCCCACTCCCGGCTGGGATATTCGATGGAATTTCGGCGGTCAGCCCCGCGGATCAGAAATGCCTTGGCAATCGAGGTGTTGATCCGCGGGGCTGATGGCGTATAGGCAGACCAGGAGAGCAGGATCGCGGCGGCTCCGGCGGTCATGGCGGCGGCAAAGGAGGTTCCGGTTACCTCCTGATAATCGGGAAGCGGGAGCCGGACGCCGGGGGCGGCAAGGTCGGGCTTGATAGTTCCGGTGCGGGTAAAACCGCGGCTGGAATGCAGATAGATCCCGCCCGTCTGGTGGCTGTAGGCGGCGGTGGTGATGATGGCTGCTGTATTGCCCGGA
>ENA-ORRZ01000799-ORRZ01000799.1-human-gut-metagenome-genome-assembly--contig:-NODE-799-length-25506-cov-18.924875_pt1 | contig 25506 bp, 26 predicted proteins | sample MGYA00242185_ERZ509152 | MGnify/ENA primary metagenome ERZ509152 (study PRJEB26280, sample SAMEA2338668) | human gut metagenome | biome: human gut; feature: human-associated habitat; material: faeces... | reverse complement strand
ATCACCACGCCGATGTACTTGGCCGCAGAGCCGTAGCCGGGGGTGTGGTCGGTGAGGCAGAGGTCATTATCGATGGTCTTGGGTACACCGATAAAACGCACCGCACTGCCTACCTGTGCGCCGTAGCGGCTGAGCTTGGCGATGGTGTCCATCGAGTCGTTGCCGCCGATGTAGAACACCGCGCAGATGTCGTACTTGTCAAACAGGGTGAACAGCTTGACGTAGGGCGTGGAGTCTGCCTCCGGCTCGGGGAGCTTGTAGCGGCAGCTGCCCAGATAGCTGGACGGCGTGCGCTTGAGCAGCTCGATGCTGAGCCGGTCGTCCAGCAGGACGTTCAGCTCCACGAGTTCCTCTTTCAACAGTCCCTCGATGCCGTACTTCATGCCGTAGACCTTGTCTGCGCCCAGACTGCAGGCGGCTTTATAGACGCCTGCGAGGCTGGAATTGATGACGGCGGTAGGGCCGCCGCTCTGGCCGATGATGACATTCTTGGCCATGAGAACCTCCTTGTACCATTTACCGATAAATTGGACTTCCTGTGCGCCGCAGCACCGCTCCGCGCTGTCCCCGTTTCGCGGTCCGTACACCCTGCACAGTGTACGGACGGGGGAACAGCCAACAATCGATGACTGCAACTCGCACAAAAATTCTGGCAGGTCGTGCAAGCACTTCGAGAAATGTGTGCAAAAACCTGCTCTTCTTCTATTGTAACCGTTTTGCCTGTTGTATGCAAGTCCTAATTGGTTGCAGAGGCAAAAAAATTATGATAAAATAGGTACTGCACAGCTCTGCCGGGCCGGAAAGCGGGGATAACCCGCCGACACCCGGGCAGACTAAGAGCAGAACCAAACGAAAGCGGGAACACCTTTATGGGCATTTCACACGATTATCATAGCACGGGCCGGCGCCGCAGAGGCGGTCCCGGCGGCGTCATCCGGTTTGCAGGGGCTGTGGCCGGCATCCTGCTGGTGAGCTTCGCCATCACGGCCATCCTCGAGCACGGACAGGCACAGCCCGAAGAGCTGCCCACCGTGACGGCCAATGGCACGGCGCAGAATATTCTGGCCCCGCTGCCCATGCAGGGCGCGGCGGACAGCACCACCGACAGCGGCAACGCAGGCACAGCAGCGGCAGATGGCACGCCCGCCGTGACCCTCGAGCAGTTCGGCCCGGCCCGTCAGACGGCGGGAGCCTACAGCGTCAAAGCCTACGACAGCAGCGTTATCCGTCAGCCCGCCAGCGGTCAGGTCGATTTGAGCTACTTCTCCGATGCCGCCTTCCTCGGCGACAGCCTGACAGTGGGCTTCTCCGACTATAAGATCAACCTCGGCGGTGCGCTCATCTGCGGCTACACCGGCGTTGGTCCGGATGCCATCGTCAATCGCAGCGCCGTCAAGAGCAGTGTGCGGGGCGAGGAAGTCGCGCTGGACGTGCTGGCCGCTGCTCAGCCCAAGAAGCTGTATATCCTGCTGGGTACCAACACCCTGACCACCGTGGGCGCGGCGGATCGCTTCCTCGCTTACTACGGCCAGATGCTGGACGTGCTGCGCCAGACGCTGGGGGAGGACTGCGTCATCTATGTTGAGTCCATCCCGCCTGTCCGCCCCGAGGCCGCAGCGGAAAAGCCGGGCCTTGCCTCGGACATCATCCGCTCGGTGAACGAGCAGCTGGCCCTGCTGGCCGCAGATAAGGGCTGTGTCTACCTCGATTTGTGGGAGACGCTGGCCGACGGCGAGGGCAACCTGAAAGAGGTGCTGGCTGCGCCGGACGGCGTCCACTTCTCGGCGGGCAACGGCTACGGCGCGTGGGTGACCTATCTGCGCAACCACGCAAAATATTCTGCTGATAATGCTTGGACGCCCGGCAGCGCCTACGCAGGCTGAGCGCAAAACCAAAAAGAACAAAAGCATCCGTGATGCCCTGCCCCGGGAGGGGGAGAGAAACATCACGGATGCTTTTTTGCAGCAAAAATCCCGCCCCCTGTAAGTGATACGGGGACGGGACGTTTTGTTTTTATGGAGAAGGGCAGAGGGACGAATTACTTCAGCTTGCTCTTGGCCTTCATGCGCTGCTCGTGGTTGAGGATCTGCTTGCGGATGCGCAGGTTCTCGGGAGTGACCTCCAGCAGCTCGTCCTGAGCCAGGAACTCGAGGCAGCCCTCGAGGCTCAGCTTGCTGATGGGAATGAGGCGCAGAGCATCGTCGGAGCCGGAAGCACGGGTATTGGTCAGGTGCTTGGTCTTGCAGACATTGACATCGACGTCCTCGCCGGAAGCGGTGTAGCCGATGACCATGCCCTCGTAGACCTTCTCGCCGGCGCCCACCAGCAGAGTGCCGCGTTGCTGCGCGTTGAACAGGCCGTAGGTGACGGCCTCACCGGTCTCAAAGCTGACCAGAGAACCGGTGGAGCGGTTGGCGATCATGCCAGCCCAGACGTCATAGCCGTCGAAGATCTGGTTGATGATGCCCTCGCCGTGGGTATCGGTCAGGAACTGGTTGCGGTAGCCGAACAGGCCGCGGCTGGGCATACGGAACTCCAGACGCACACGGTCGGAACCCAGAGACTCCATCTGCTGCAGGATGGCCTTGCGCTGGCCCAGACCGGTCATGACAGCACCCTGATACTGGGAGGGAACGTCGATGACGACGTGCTCCATAGGCTCGTAGGTCTTGCCGTCGATGACCTTGGTCAGAACGTGCGGGGGAGAGACCTGCAGCTCATAGCCTTCGCGGCGCATGGTCTCGATGAGGATGGACAGATGCATCTCACCACGGCCCATGACACGGAAGGAATCGGTGGTGGCGGAATCCTCCACCTTCAGAGCGACGTCCTTCAGCAGCTCTTTCTGCAGACGGTCACGGATCTGGCGGCTGGTGACATACTTGCCCTCACGGCCGGCCAGCGGGCTGTCGTTGACGGAGAAGGTCATCTCGACGGTGGGGTCGTTGATCTTCACGAAGGGCAGCGGCTCGATATTGGAGGGGCTGCACAGGGTGTTGCCGATGGTGACGTCGGGCAGACCGGAGAAAGCCACGATGTCGCCTGCGGTGATGTTGTCGCAGGGCTGACGGCCATTGGCCTGGAAGTCATACAGCTTGGTCAGACGGCCGCGCATCTTGAGGTCGGGGTTGTGCCAGTCGCACACGACCACTTCCTCGCCCACCTTGGCGACGCCGTTCTGGATGCGGCCGATGCCGATGCGGCCAACGAACTCGTTGTAGTCCACAGAGGACACCAGCATCTGGAAGGGAGCCTCGGGGTCGCCCTCGGGCGGCTTGATGGTGCTCAGCAGGGTGTCGAACAGGGGGACCAGGTCGGTGCCGGGTACATCGGGGTCAAGGCTTGCAGTGCCGTCACGGCCGCAGCAGAACAGCATGGGGCAGTCCAGCTGCTCGTCGGTAGCGCCCAGGTCCATCAGCAGGTAGAGGACCTCGTCGATGACTTCCTTGATGCGGGCGTCGGGACGGTCGATCTTGTTGATGGCGACCACAAGGCTCAGATTCTGCTGCAGAGCCTTCTGCAGCACGAAACGGGTCTGGGGCATGCAGCCCTCAGCAGCGTCCACCAGCAGCAGAACGCCGTTGACCATCTTCAGCACGCGCTCGACCTCGCCGCCGAAGTCGGCGTGGCCCGGGGTATCGACGATATTGATCTTGACGCCCTTGTAGGTGCAGGAGCAGTTTTTGGCCAGAATGGTGATGCCGCGCTCACGCTCGATGTCACCGCTGTCCATGACACGCTCAGCCACAGCCTGATTGTCGCGGAAAGCGCCGCTCTGGCGCAGCAGGGCGTCCACCAGCGTGGTCTTGCCGTGGTCAACGTGAGCGATGATAGCGACATTGCGCAAATCGTTACGAACCATAAAATACAACCTCTCTATTTTGAATCTCAGTAGAAGTTACGTCATACGATTTAAGTTTATATCATCCGGGGGTGGTTTGTCAAGATTGTATAAAAATTTTTTGATGGATTCGGCGTTTTGCCTGAGAATCGGCGATCGATTTGGGCGGCATTACAGCGCGAAACGTGATATACTTAATGTACTAAAGTTGGATGATCCCGTTGGAGGTGTGTCTATGAAACTGACGTTTTTGGGTGCCAACCACGAAGTGACCGGCAGCTGTACCCTCTTGGAAGCGGCGGGACAGCGCTACCTCATCGACTGTGGTATGGAACAGGGCAAGGATGTCTATGAGAACCAGCCCATCCCCGTTGCGCCGGGCGAGATCGACGGCGTACTGGCCACCCATGCCCATATCGACCACACGGGCCTTCTGCCTCTTCTGGTGCGCAACGGCTTCCGGGGCAGGATCTACGCCACCAGGCCCACGGCAGAACTGTGCAGCATCATGCTGCGCGACTCGGCGCACATCCAGGAATTCGAAGCCGAGTGGAAGAACCGCAAGGGCCAGCGCTCCGGCGCAGAGCCTGTGGAACCTATGTACACCATTCAGGACGCCGAGGCAGCCATCGCGCTGTTCCGGGGCTATGATTACAATAAAGAGATCGAGCTTGCGCCCGGCATCGTCATCCGCTTTGTGGATGTGGGCCATCTGCTGGGCTCGTCCAGCATCGAGATATGGGTGACGGAGAACGGCGCGACCACAAAGCTGGTCTTCTCCGGCGACATCGGCAACCTCGACCAGCCGATCATCAAGGATCCCACGTATCTGAAGGACGCGGATTACGTCTTTATGGAGTCCACCTACGGTGACCGCAGCCACGGCCCGCGGCCCGACTATGTGGCCGAGCTGGCGAAGATCCTGCAGCGCACCTTCGACCGCGGCGGCAATGTGGTCATCCCGAGCTTTGCAGTGGGCCGCACCCAGGAACTGCTCTATTTCATCCGCGAGATAAAGGAAAAAAATCTGATCACCGGCCACGGCTGCTTCCCGGTGTACATCGACAGCCCGCTGGCCATCGAGGCCACCCGAATCTTCAAGGACACCGACTCCTCCTGCTTTGATGAAGAGACCAACGCTCTGCTGGCAAAGGGCATCGACCCCATTCAGTTCCCGGGCCTGAAGGTCAGCGTCACCAGCGATGAGTCCCGTGCCATCAACACCGACCCCGTGCCGAAGGTCATCATCTCGGCCAGCGGCATGTGTGAAGCGGGCCGTATCCGCCACCACCTCAAGCACAACCTCTGGAGGAAGGAATGCACCATCCTCTTTGTGGGCTATCAGGCCGTGAACACGCTGGGCCGCTCTCTGCTGGAGGGTGCGGACAACGTGAAGCTTTTCGGCGAATCCATCGAGGTGCAGGCAGAGATCTGCCAGCTCACCGGCCTTTCGGGCCACGCCGACAGGGAGGGCCTGCTGAAGTGGGTCAACTCCTTTGAGCCGAAGCCCAAGCGGGTGTTCATCATCCACGGCGAGGATGAGGTGGAGAACATCTTTGCCCAGACCCTCACGGAGCAGGGGTTCAACGCCTGCGCACCTTATAATGGTGAGCAGTGGGCCATCGGTGCCGAAGGTGCAGTCTGCCTGAAGGAAGGCACCCGTATCCGCATCGAGCACCACGTCAGCGAGGGTGCAGCCCGTGCGGCTACCGTCTTCCAGCGCCTGCTCAATGCCGGCAAGCGCCTGCTACGAGTCATCGAGCACAACGAGGGCGGCGCCAACAAGGACCTCGCCAAGTTCGCCGACCAGATCAACGCTCTCTGCGACAAGTGGGACAGATGAGGCAAACATCCCGGCGGCATAGCCGCTCCGAAAATATCGTTCTGAAATAAAATGATGGAAAACCGACCCGAGTTCGTGTATCCTCACACGGCTCGGGTCGGTTCTTTTTTTGCGTCCAAAAGAGGAAAACACGGTTTTCTGTGCGCTTTTGCAAAAGTTTCCGACTATTTCATGAGAATCGTTGACTTTGAACATTCGAAATGCTACTATATGGCACAATAAAAGGCAAATATAACGAAATAAAGTTGTTTCATGAGTGCAGAGGCCGGCATCTGTGCTGGAAACGGCTCGAAGTTTTTGTCTGTGTGCGGATGGTATCGGCAGAAGCCTCCGCACAGGAAATGACTGCATTGCATCATTCGATCAAAAAGTCAACAAAAAGAAAGGTCGTGGGTTCTATCGCAATCAAGGAATATTCCATGTCCCGGGACTCCACCCGGCAGCTCTCACCCAACTTCAAAGTGCGGGAGTTTGCCTGCAAGGGCAGCGATGTTGTCCTCCTCGACGACGAGTTGGTGGTGCTGCTCCAGTGCATCCGGGAGCACTTCGGAAAGCCGGTATACATCACCAGCGGCTACCGCACCGCCGCCCACAACGCCGCCGTAGGGGGCAGCAAGTCCAGCCAGCACCTGCTGGGCCGGGCGGCGGACTTCTGGGTGGAGGGCGTGCCGGTCGATACCGTGGCCGACTACGCCGAGAAGCTGCTGCCCGACCGTGGCGGCATCGGGCGCTACCCGAAGGACGCAAAGCACCCCACCCGCAAGACCGGCTGGGTGCATATCGATACCCGGGCGAATAAGAGCCGGTGGAGTATGTAAAGGAGTGAAGAAAATGAAGGATACCATTTGCACCGTCATCGGCCTCATCGGCGGGGCCATTGCCGCCTTGTTCGGTGGCTGGGACACTGCCTTGCAGACGCTGGTCATCTTTATGGCCATCGACTACATCACCGGTCTGGTGGTGGCGGGCGTGTTCCACGCCAGCCCCAAGACCAAGACCAGCGCGCTGGAAAGCAAGGCTGGCTGGAAGGGCCTCATCCGCAAGGGCGAGACGCTGCTCATCGTTCTGGTGGCCTGCCAGCTGGATGCCGTCATCGGCGGCAGCTTCGTCCGCGACGCAGCGATCATCGGCTTTTCGGCCAACGAGGCCATCTCCATCGTCGAGAATGCCGGCCTGATGGGTCTGCCCATCCCCGCAGCCATCACCAAAGCCATCGACATCCTCAAGCAGCGGGCCGAGACGCCCGAGAAAGGCAAGGACTGATATGAAAAAGAAGATCTCCGCCGGCACCCTGACCCGCACCGCCGTGCTGGCTCTGGCCCTCATCAACCAGATTCTGAGCGCCGCAGGCAAGCCCCTGCTGCCCATCGACAGCTCCCAGCTGGAACAGCTCATCTCCACCGGCTTCACCACCGTGTCTGCGCTGGTCAACTGGTGGTTCAACAACTCCTTCACCAAGGAGGCCATTCAGGCCGATGCTGAGTTTGAGCGGCTGAGGAAGAGTGTGAAGTAAGAGACCGGCCATAACTGCATAGCATGACAAGAGCCGCAGTCCTTATCACAGGGCTGCGGCTCTTTTTACTTATTAAACAAGTATTCTTTTAATTTTTCAAGTACTCGACTCTTTTTGGGATGCTGTGGAGGCTTGTATAATTTTAACAGGAATGCTGCCAACGCTCCAAATGCAATAATAAATATACTTGTTGCGATTATGAAGGTTTTGTCTGAACAATCTTCTACCCAGAGTTTATAGATTCCTTTTCCAACGCCAGACGTCTTTGCAAACCACATTCCACTGAACAGGACTAGCAACGCCAATATAATATAGTCGCATAAAAATACAACGGGGTATCGCTGTACTACATTGGTTGCATTTTCGTCAACAGGTTTCTGTAAATGCGTAATGCGTATTACAAAATACATGAATCCAAAAAGCAGGTTCATCATACAGAATGCCCAAGCCATCGCAAGAATCAAAATTGGTAAAATAGATTGCTGGTCTTTCAATGTGCCTTGTAGCGATGTGACCATGTTCTCCAAAGAGGATATGCCCCCAAATACAATAAAAGACAAAGCCGTAAATATTGAGACAAGTCCAACCAGTTGGGATGTCATTTCCTTGCTGATTTCGGAAATTCTAGGTTCCAGCGTGGCCTTAACTTCACTTTTTACATCTTCCCGAAGAGCTTCTTTCTTACTTGAAAATGTTACCTGTTGCTGGTGCGCCAAATTCGCATGGTCATAGAACTTTATGATTGTACGGTAAAGATTCTGCCGATTTCTAGTCTGCCAAGTCTTGTCCTGTTGGATATGCTCTGTCGCATAATCTACGACCTCACCCATATTCGACAGAAAGTCAGAAAACTGCTGTTCATTCATTTTGAATACACAGTTACTTATTGCAGAATAGTAGATGCGATTGCGATGTTCCGCAATATACTTTCCCAGCAGATCAATCCACTCATCACAGTCCATTCCTGCTTCAGGAGAATGCGACAGCATATTGCATAGCTCAACTACTGCATTTTCCATTTCGCTAACAGCCCTACTGTATGACTGATGGTTTGATGCACTTGTGCCATTTCCAGAAACAAGCCGCTGCAACGGGAGTCTTTCAGACTTGGAAGCATCAGGATTAGCCATGCCGCGTACCTCTAAAATAACGATAGATAGAATCCGTTGTTATCTCATTATTATACGGATTTTTGCGGGCATCTTGCCACGGGAGTTGCGCATGGGTCGCATCAACCAAAGCCGAAGTGGAATACTGCGCACAATAATCCAGAATCTCATCAATCATATTTTGATCCCGCGGTGTAATCGTTGTTGAGAAGTTACGGTCAGGAGGAATTACCGCACCACCATAATACCGATATTCATAATAAACTTCTCGAACGACAGGACCAAACCCCCATGCCTCCATCTTTTCATTAAAGCAAGGCGAGGCGTCATGGCCGTTCACAACAAACTGAACTTGCACAAAGTAGAGCAGCTTCTGCAATCTCAGATTACTAACTGTACGCCCCTGCTGCGCCTCGTGGTTGATGATATATCGTGCAACTTCAAGTGCGCTGTAGGTCATAACCATGCCTCCTTTCAAAGATATAGCTAGTGATTATAGCAAACAATTTTGACAAAAGCATGAACATTGATTGCCAATCTTATCCCACTACTTTACTATACATTATATCATATTATATCAAAATTTTCTCCGTCGGTGTTCACGAACATGGCACTGTTTTTTGTGCATTTCATACAAAGGTGCCCAAAGGATTTTGGCGGAACGTTTAAGTTTGACCTCGTGATAGGAGCGAAAAAATCTGCGGTCCATCTATGCTATCGTAATATATTCACACACTTTTCGGACGTTTTGAGACAGAGCGTGATGTGGTCACTCTTTTGATGTGAGAATAGACCGCATTTCTTCAGTCATGTGTTGAAGGTCTGCGCAGAGCTGTGCGATTTCTGCTGTACAGTTATTTTGTCCATGTACCTGAATATTCTCGATATTTTGATTTATTATGCGAAGCTCTTCTGCAATTTGGCGTAGCTTTTCCATCGAATATCTCATTTTCTCCACCATTTTGTGCTTGTAAGTTAAAAAGTGGGTTTCATAGTGGGTTACGGCAAAAAGAAAACACCTAAGAACTTGCGTTCCTAGGTGTTATTCTTTGGTGGGCGCGGGTGGATTCGAACCACCGAAGCTGAAAAGCAGCAGATTTACAGTCTGTCCCCATTGGCCACTCGGGAACACGCCCATATTCTTTTCGTGTCCGTTGCCGGACGACTTGCTTAGTTTATCATAGGTTTCTGGATTTGTCAACCTCTTTTTTTCATTTCTTTTCTTTTTTTGTCAATACAATGATCCATATTTTCATGCACGCCTCACAAAAGCCCCCTCTGAAAAGTCATACTCATTCATCAAATTTTGCAATATTGTGAATATTTTGTATTTTTTCGGTGGACAAGCATCCAGCAGGAGTGCTACAATAGTCTTTGTTCTTTCCCTGCCGCTTGCGGGCGGCGGGAGCTTCACACACAAACAGGAGGAACTTTCATGTTCGAAAAAATCTTTCACCTGAAAGAAAACCACACCGACGTCAAGACCGAGGTCATGGCAGGCATCACCACCTTCATGACGATGGCCTACATCCTTGCGGTCAACCCCAGCATCCTTTCCGCTTCCGGCATGGATGCAAATGCCGTCCTGATCGCCACCTCTCTGGCATCCTTCGTCGGCACTGCCCTGATGGCTCTGCTGGCCAACTACCCCTTCGCGCTGGCTCCCGGCATGGGCCTGAACGCCTACTTTGCCTATACCGTCGTCCTTACGATGGGCTATAGCTGGCAGCTGGCCCTGATGGCCGTCTTTGTTGAGGGCATCATCTTCATCGTGCTGAGCCTGACCAACGTCCGTGAGGGCATCTTCAACGCCATCCCCATGACCCTCAAGAGCGCGGTCAGCGTGGGCATCGGCCTGTTCGTTGCCTTTGTCGGCCTGCAGAACGCAAAGCTCATCGTCAACAGCGACTCCACCCTCGTCACCTACCAGCACTTCAAGGGCGAGACCTTCTCCTCTGTGGGCGTGGGCGCCATCCTCGCACTGCTGGGCGTGGCCATCACCGCCATCCTGCTGGTGAAGAAGGTCAAGGGCGGCATCCTCTACGGCATCCTCATCACCTGGGTGCTGGGCATCGTCTGCGAGCTGACCGGCATCTATGTGCCGAACCCCGACGCCGGCATGTACACCGTCATCCCCACCAGCTTCGTCAGCTTCGACTTCTCCGCTCTGGGCAAGACCTTTGGTCAGGTGTTCAAGACCGATTTCTCCGGCGTGGGCATCCTGAACTTCTTCGCCGTCATGTTCTCCTTCCTCTTCGTTGACCTGTTCGACACCCTGGGTACCCTCATCGGTGTTGCTTCCAAGGCCGATATGCTGGACGAGGAGGGCAAGCTGCCCCGCATCAAGGGCGCTCTGATGGCTGACTCCATCGCCACCTGCGCCGGCGCTGTGCTGGGTACTTCCACCACCACCACCTTCGTCGAGAGCGCTTCCGGCGTCACCGAGGGCGGCCGCACCGGCCTGACCTCCATGACCACCGGTATCCTCTTCCTGCTGGCCGTGGTATTCAGCCCCCTGTTCCTGACCATTCCTTCCTTTGCAACGGCTCCGGCCCTCATCATCGTGGGCTTCTTCATGATGGGTTCTGCCATCAAGATCGACTTCTCCGACCCCAGCGAGGGCATTCCCGCCTTCCTGACCATCCTGGCTATGCCCACTGCCTACAGCATCTCTGAGGGCATCGCCATCGGCGTCATCTCCTGGACCATCATCAATGTCGTCACCGGCAAGGCCAAGGAGAAGAAGATCAGCCCCCTCATGTATGTGCTGACCGTTCTCTTCATCCTGAAGTACGTCCTGCTGTAAGCACCTGCTCTGAACCCGGGACCATCCCCAAAAACAAAACCAGAGCCTCCTGCCCTTGTGCGGAGGCTCTGGTTTTTTGTTGTCTGCTGCAGGGGGGCGGCTGCGGGGGCTTAGCCGCCGAACAGCCCGAAAAAGCTGGTGTGGGTGAAGCCCAGCACCAGAAACAGGACGATGAGGGCGAACAGCACCCCGATGATGATGTCCATCTGGTGGACCGTCAGCGGGAATTTATCGTAGAGCTTCTCTTTCGGGTTGACGAAATCGGGGTCATTGTTGTTGAGGAACGTTTTGCGGCCCTCCGGAGCCTCTGCACGGGCTGCTTCGAGCTTGGCCTGCTCCTGTTCCAGCTGAGCTTCACGAGCTGCCAGAGCGGCTTCCCGCCGGGCCAGCTCCGCCTCGCGGGCGGTTTGTTCTTTTTCGGTCATAGTGTTTCTCCTACCTTTAGATGAAGTTTTCCTTTTCGGGAAGGCTCTCCCTTTGGGAGAGCTGGCGCGTGAGCGCCTGAGAGGGCAAGCTCAGTGCGACAGAGCCTCCCTACAGCGATACACTGGCTCCTTGTCAAAACCATGTTATCGCTATGCTTATGTTTCTCTGGCAGCATCCTTGCCCTCTCCGTCATTGCTCCGCAATGCCACCTCTCCCAAAGGGAGAGGCTTTGGCTCACAGTCAAGTTCTCCATTATTATAACAAAGTGGGCCGCCCACTGCAACGAGTGGACGGCCCGATAGGCGCTCTCTTGGGGAAATTACTTCTTTGCGAGGTACTTGCGAATATCGATTGCAACAGCCACGATGATGACAAGGCCCTGCACGATGTAAGTGTAAGAAGAGTTGACGTTCATGAACTGCAGAGCGACCTTCATCAGCTCGAAGACCAGCACGCCGACGAGGATGCCGGGGACAGTACCGACACCGCCGGTGGTGGAGACGCCGCCGATGGTAGAAGCTGCGATAGCGTCCAGCTCATAGCCCTGAGCGGTGTTGACGGAGGCGCCGCCGGACTTTGCAGCCAGCAGGCAGCCGGCCAGACCGAACATGCAGGAGGCCAGGATGTAGATGCGGATCTTGGTGGCGTAAACATTGACACCGGCCACCTCGGCAGCAGCCTCGTTGCCGCCGATGGCGTACATGTACTTGCCGTGACGGGTCTTGTTGTACAGGAACCAGAAGCAGGCAGCCACGATGAGGGCAATGATGATCAGCAAAGGGATACCGAGGATGGTATCAGAAGCCAGAGAGGTGAAGTTCTTGTTCAGGGAGCCGATGGGGGTACCGCCGGTGTAGACCAGGCAGATACCGTAGACCACCTGCTGCATACCCAGGGTAGCGATGAAGGGCTGGACCTTCAGGTAGCTGACCACGAGGCCGTTGCACAGACCCACGATGGCGCAGATGGCGATGACGAGGATGAAGACCACGGGGGTGGGCAGGGTGGGCATATTGGGGTAGAACTTACCGGCAGCGCCCTCGGTCTGCGCAAAGATGCAGGCCAGGCAGGCAGCGAAACCAGCCAGACGGCCTGCGGACAGGTCGTTACCGGTGGTGATCAGACAGCCGGAGATGCCCAGAGCGATGATGTAGCGGATAGAGACGTTCTTGAACAGGTTGATGATATTGGCCAGTGCGAAGAAGTTGGGGTGGATGATGCCGACGATGAGGGACACGGCCAGCATCAGGACGATGATGGCGTTGTTGCCCAGCCACTTCTTTACAGACTTGCCCGTTACTTTCTTGGTAGCTTCCACGATAGACAGCCTCCTTGTTTACTGATTGGCCGCCGCCGCTTCGGGCGCGGTCTCGAACTGGGTCGCCAGAGCCATGATGTTCTCCTGCGTAGCATCCTTGCCGTCGATGAAGCCGGTGATGCGGCCATCGCACATGACCATGACGCGGTTGGACATACCGATGATCTCGCTCATTTCGGAGGAGATCATGATGATGCTCTTGCCCTGCTTGGCCAGGTCAGCGATGATGCAGTAGATCTCATATTTTGCGCCGACGTCGATGCCTCGGGTGGGCTCGTCCAGAATGAGGACATCGGGGTTGTTGGCCAGCCAGCGGGCGATCAGCACCTTCTGCTGGTTGCCGCCGGAAAGGCTCTTGATCGCCGTTTTGGGGCTGGGGACCTTGATGGCCATCTTCTCTTTGTTGGTAGCCACCAGCTCGAGGATCTTCTTGTCGTCCAGCATGATGGGACCCTTGCGCAGGGCGTCCAGAGAAGCGATGGAGATGTTATCGGCCACGCTCAGCACGCCCATGATGCCGGTGGCACGGCGGTCCTCGGTCAGCAGAGCCACGCTGTGCTGGATGGCGTCGCGGGGCTGCTTGATGGCGACTTCCTGACCCTTGATCCACACCTTACCGGCGGTGTGAGCGCGCAGGCCGAAAATGCCTTCCATCAGCTCAGTGCGCTGTGCGCCCACCAGGCCGGCCACGCCCAGGATCTCGCCCTTCTTCAGCTCGAAGCTGCAGTGGCGGAAAGAGCGCGGATGGATGGAGGTGAAGTCTTCCACCTTCATCATGATCTCGTCGGAGGGGTGGTTCTCCAGCGGGGGATACAGGTTGGACAGCTCACGGCCGACCATCTTGGCGATGATCTCCTCTTTGGTCATATTGGCGACGTCCCACTTACCGATATAATGACCATCACGCATGATGGTGACTTCGTCGGCGATGACCTTGATCTCGTCCATCTTATGGCTGATGTAGACCAGAGCGACGCCCTGCTCTTTCAGCTCGTTCATGATGCGGAACAGGGACTCGACTTCGTTCGCAGTCAGCGAGGAAGTCGGCTCGTCCAGGATCAGCACCTTGCAGTTTGCGGAAACAGCCTTTGCAATTTCCACCATCTGCATCTGGGCGATGCTCAAAGAGCCCAGCTTTGCATGGGACTTGATATCCAGCTTCAGCTTTTTCAGCAGTTCATCGGTATCTTTGTACATCTTGGCGTGGTCCACGATGGTGATGGGGCCAGCCTTCTTGGTGGGGTAGCGGCCCAGCCAGATGTTCTCGGCCACAGTACGGGCCGGGATAGGCTGCAGCTCCTGATGCACCATCGCGATGCCGCGGTTCAGTGCATCCAGCGGGGTGGGGATGTTGACCTTTTCGCCTTCGTACTCGATCTCGCCCTCGTCCATCTTGTAAATGCCGAACATACATTTCATCAGGGTGGACTTACCGGCACCGTTCTCGCCCATCAGGGCCATGACTTTGCCGGGGCGGAGCTCCAACTGCGCGTGGTCCAGCGCTTTCACGCCGGGGAAGGTCTTTACCACGCCTTTCATTACCAGACGGTATTCTGACATTCCTCAGAGCCTCCTTGTCTTTGGGTCTTGGAAAGTGCGTCTTTTTCCGGCGGGCTCTTAAAATAAGGCGCGTGCGCGGAGATGTTTTCTCGCACGCACGCGCTTTTTAGCTTTTAATTAAGCCTTATTGGTTCACTGCGCACCTTGCAACGATAGAGTTTTGGCTGCTTACTTGATGTACTGTGCAGCGTTCTCCTTGGTGACCTTGACGTAGTCGACCCAGTAGTACTGCTCGACCTTGCTGCCCTCGACGTACAGCTTGGTAGCAGCTGCGGCGGCGGTAGCCTGGCCCACGTCATCGTTCAGAACGGTGCCGGTCATGTTGCCATCGACGACATTCTGGACAGCCTCGCTCAGTGCGTCAACACCGACCAGATAGACGTCCTTGCCGACGGTACGGCCAGCCTGCTGGATGGACTGCAGAGCGCCCAGTGCCATTGCGTCGTTGTTGCAGAAGACGACTTCGATCTTCTCGCCGTACTGTGCCAGAGCGTTTGCGACGTCCTGCTGTGCGGTGGTCTGATCCCAGTTGTCCAGGTACTCGTACAGGCACTCGACTTCCTTGCCGGCGTCGGTCAGAGCCTTGATGGAGTACTCGGTGCGGTACTGAGCATCAATGTTCTCGGGGTCGCCCTTGCACATGATGTAGGTGATCTTGCCGTCGCCGTTGATGTCGCCCTGAGTCTCGGTCTCGAGGATCAGCTCGCCCTGATAAGTACCGGACTGACGTGCGTCAGCGCCGACGTAGCAGCACTTGTCTGCGTAGGAGTCCAGAACGCTCTTGTCGGGCTCACGGTTGATGAAGACGATGGGAGTCTCAGAGGGCTTGATGGTATCAACGATGGTCTGAGCGGAAGTGGTCTGGACGGGGTTGATGACCAGGACGTCCACGCCCTGCTGCAGGAAGGTGTTGATCTGCTCGGTCTGGGTGTTCTGGTCGTTCTTGCCATCGACGATGGTGACTGCGTAGCCCATGTCCTTCAGGTACTCTTCCAGGTCGGTGCGGTACAGGGTCATGAAGTTATCAGCAAACTGATAGATGCAGACGCCGACGTTAGCAGAGCCGGAAGCAGCAGCTGCGGTAGAAGAAGCAGCGGTAGAAGCTGCAGTAGAGGAAGCAGCAGTAGAAGCGGAAGAACCGCCGCAGGCAGTCAGAACGCCGGTAGCACCCACAACAGCGGAAGCTTTCAGGAAGTCACGACGAGAAATCATTTTCATAATCTTGTTCTCCTTCATTAACGCTTATCACAGCATCTCGCAAAGCGCACTCGTTACACGTTTTGCGGTTTCTGTTTGTATTATAACCATCCGCCCGACCGTTCGCAATAGAACAAATAGACAAGATTATTTGCTATATTTTGTGAGTGTTCCACAATACATTCTGTTGTATCCAAAAATCTTTTTGTTAAGCGGCACAATTTTTCATATTTGTGCAACCAGCGTCCAAATTTATTGTGTCTGTGCGTATTTTTATCAAATCGGTTACAAACTTTTCGAGCCGTTTCGCGCCGGGATGCAACAATTTTATCGGTCTGCTTCAAATTTCTATTTTCCCGGGAATCCCGGCAGACTGTCATTCCATTTCGGAAATATTTTTCTATGCATTGACGGATTTCCCATGATTGTGGTAGTATATTACATAATTATCATGATCCGCTGCAGAAGGACTGCTGTTTCTCGCCCTCCTTCCACACCCTATCTCGTTACCTTGTTATAATAGGAGCGACACCATGTCCGAACTTACCGAGCAAAATCTGACACGTCAGCAGGCCGAACAGGAGATGGCCTGTCTGCGCAAGATATATGCTTCCGTCCGCCGTGCCTACGAGCTGGGTGCTTCGGACTACATCAGCCGCCCCTTCGATGCCCGCATCGTCCACCGCCGCGTCTCCAATGTCGCCCGGCTCTACGCCCGTCAGCGCCGTCTCAGTGCGCTGGTATCCCAGCAGTTCTATGACCGGGAGAAAAACGACCAGATCATGATCGGCATCCTCAGCCAGGTCACGGAGATCCACAACAGCGAGAGCATCCACCACATCTCCCGGGTGCAGCGCATCACCAGCATCCTGCTGGAGCGTCTGTGCCAGAAGACCGACATCTACGGCCTGAGCGGAATGGACCGCTACCTCATCACGACGGCCTCTGCCCTCCACGACATCGGCAAAGTTGCTATCGACGACCGCATCCTCAACGCCCACGACCTGACGCCGGAACAAACCGCCATCCTCCACACCCACCCCATTCTGGGTGCGCAGATGCTGGAAAATCTGTCCCAGTATCAGGACGAGCCGCTGGTGAAATTTGCGATCCAGATCTGCCGCTGGCACCATGAGCGCTGGGACGGCAGCGGCTATCCCGATGGCCGGAAGAGCGATGACATCCCCATCGCAGCACAGGTGGTAGCGCTGGCGGATGCCTATGACGGTCTGGTCGGCAAGCGGGACAAGCGCGAGGCCCTCTCGCAGGAGGAAGCGGTCGCTGCGCTGACCGCAGGAAAGCACGGTGCTTTCAATCCGCTGCTGCTGGAATGCCTGCGCGACGTAGAAAGCCGGCTCGCGGAGGAGGCTGAGGCCGATGCCCCTCCTCCCCCGAAAGAAGGAATTCTCTTTGACGAAACTGTTCTTGGGTGAGGTATAAAAATGACGTTGGAACAAGTATATGCAGCCATTGGCGGCGATTATAAGGGCGTGATGGAGCGTCTGCCCAGCGCGGACTTCGTCCGCCGCTTCGCCCTGAAATTTCTGCAGGACGACAGCTTCCCGAACCTGAAAAAGGCGCTGGAAGAGAAGGATGCCCCGACAGCATTCCGTGCCGCTCACACCCTGAAGGGCGTCTGCCAGAACCTCGGCTTCGATGCACTGTACGTCCCATCCAGTGCTCTGACGGAAGCCCTCCGCGGCGGCAGCCTTGACAATGCCGACGAGCTGTTCCCTCCGGTAGAGAAGGAATATCAGCGTGTGGTCGAGGCGCTGAAAGCATTAGAATAAACCTCTCAGTCTGCTCCGCAGACAGCTTCCCTACCGAGGGGAGCCTCTGGCGAAGAGATTAGGCTTTACGAAATGCCAAGGCCTCTCCTCGATAGGAGAGGTGTCACGCCGCAGGCGTGACGAAGAGGTTGTTCCTTAATCATGCAAAAACACCCGCAGTGCATCAGCATTGCGGGTGTTTTTCGATTGAATGAATCTCAGGAAATATCTGTCATTATTTCCGGCTTGCCAGCAGAGCCTCGATCTTCTTGATGGGGTCGATGATGCTGGAAACGGACATATCGTGGTTCAGGGCCACGACGAAGTATGCAGCGTACTTGGAGACGTCAACATCGACGTACCAGTCACGGGTCAGCAGCTCAGGCATACGGTAGGTCAGGTTGGTGCCGGTGACGTAGTCCAGAATGCCGTCGGCCACAGCCTTGTCGAACTTCTCGAGGCCGCTGGTGAAGAGCGGGAAGGTGGCGTTGGCGATGATGCGCTTTGCGCCGCGCTCTTTCAGGTTGGTGGCAACTTCCAGCATGCTTTCGCCGGAAGCGATGATGTCGTCAGCGACGAAGACGGTCTTGCCTTCGACGGAATCGCCCAGATACTCGTGAGCGACGATGGGGTTGCGGCCATTGACCACGCGGGTGTAATCGCGGCGCTTGTAGAACATACCCAGGTTGCAGCCCAGCACGCTGGAGAAGTACATATTGCGGCTCATAGCGCCCTCGTCGGGGCTGACCACGATGAACTTGTCCTTGTCGAAGCTGATCTCGGGGTTCTTCTTGAGCAGGTTCTTCAGAACCTGATAGGTGGGCATCGCATTGTCGAAGCTCATCAGAGGTACAGCGTTCATCAGGCGGGGATCGTGAGCATCAAAGGTGATGATGTTCTTGACGCCCATGGCCTGCAGCTCCTGCAGAGCCACAGCGCAGTCCAGGCTCTCGCGGGACACGCGGCGGTGCTGACGGCCGCCGTACAGGCTAGGCATGATGACAGACACACGGTGTGCCTTGCCGGCCACGGCCTGGATGAGGCGTTTCAGGTTGGCGAAGTGGTCATCCGGAGACAGGTGGTTCTCATAGTTGAACAGCTTGTAGGTCACACTGTAGTTGCCGGGGTCAACAACGATGAAAATATCGTCGCCGCGCACCGACTCCTTGACCAGACCCTTGGCGTCGCCGCTCTGGAAGCGGGGGCAGGCGCTCTCGATGATAAAGCTATTGGTCTGGTAGCCGGCCTCGCTGGCCCAGCGCACCAGATGCTTGTCGATGAGGTTGGTCAGCTCCTCGGCGCCCGGGCAGGCGATGAGGCGCAGGTCGGCGACCTGAGGCTGGTGGAAGCAATCCTTAGGGGTAATGACAGACATAATTATAGCTCCTTAAAGTTTCTTTTATCAGTTGATAAAATCAGACGTTGAAGTGCATATCCGTTATTTATTCTATCACATTTTCGGCGTTTCGACACTAGAAACTTGCATCCAACCCGCATTTTCTGCGCCTTGCACATCTCTTTGTCGAAAAAGAGCCGGAGACTATGTGTTTTTTACAAAAACCATACATTCTCCGGCTCAAAAGTCATTCTTTTAAGTTTTTGCTCTTACAGGGCAGCGACAGCAGCCTTCAGCTCTTCGACGCGGTCGGTGTTCTCCCACTTCACGCCCAGGTCCTCGCGGCCCATGTGGCCGTAAGCGGCCAGCTTGCGGTAGATGGGCTTGCGCAGGTCGAGGTCGCGGATGATGGCGGCGGGGGTCAGGTCGAAGACCTTCTCCACAGCCTGCTCGATCTTCTCGTCGGCCACGACGCCGGTGCCGAAGGTGTCCACCATGATGGAGACGGGCTTTGCCACACCGATGGCGTAAGCCACCTGCACCTCGCACTGCTTGGCCAGACCAGCGGCCACGATGTTCTTAGCCACCCAGCGGGTCGCATAAGCGGCGCTGCGGTCCACCTTGCTGGGGTCCTTGCCGGAGAAAGCACCGCCGCCGTGGCGTGCGTAGCCGCCGTAGGTATCGACGATGATCTTACGGCCGGTCAGACCGGTGTCGCCCTGAGGGCCGCCCACGACGAAGCGGCCGGTGGGGTTGATATAATACTTGGTGTTCTCGTCCAGCAGCTCGGCGGGGATGGTGGCCTTGATGACCTTCTCCATCACGTCGGCGCGCAGCTGCTCCATGCTGACGGCATCGCTGTGCTGGCTGGAAATGACCACAGCGTCCACGCGGACGGGCTTGCCGTCCACGTACTCGACAGTGACCTGGCTCTTGCCGTCCGGACGCAGATAGTCCAGCTCGCCGCTCTTGCGGACTTCGGTCAGCTTCTTGGCCAGCTTGTGGGCCAGACTGATGGGCATGGGCATCAGCTCGGGGGTCTCGTCGCAGGCATAGCCGAACATCATGCCCTGATCGCCGGCACCGCCGACCTCATCGTTGGTGCCGAGGGCGATGTCGGGGCTCTGGCCGTCGATGTTGGAGATGACGGCGCAGGTGTCGGCGTCGAATCCGAACTTTGCGCGGGTGTAGCCGATGTCAGCCACGACCTCGCGGACGATCTTCTGGAAATCGACGTAGCAGTTGGTGGTGATCTCGCCCATGATATGGACGAGGCCGGTGGATGCGCAGGTCTCGCAGGCCACGCGGGCGTCGGGGTCGTGGGTCAGGATCTCGTCGAGGATGGCGTCGGAGATCTGGTCGCAGATCTTGTCGGGATGGCCCTCGGTGACGGACTCAGAAGTAAACAGACGGTGCTTTGCCATTTTTGTACCTCCTTGGCGTTGGGGTGTGTGTATCAATATTGACAGCTTCCTACTCGTTCATCAAGTTCATGCAATGAAAAACGCTCAGAACCGAAGCTCTGAGCGTTGCACTCTTATCTTTCGGTTTCCCGCAGGATTTGGCACCTTATGCTCACACACAGGTTGTCGGGCTTCACAGGGCCTGTCCCCTCAGCCGCTCTTGATAAGTCGGTATTCAGTTTGTCCGGGTAATATCTTATCATTGCTTCGTCGAAATGTCAAGAAGAGTCGCACTCTTTTTTGACATTTCGCGCAGATCGATAAGGCTCAATAACCCTTTGCCTGCTCGCCGTTCAGGATCTTGACGGCGCGGGAGGTGCCCAGACGGTCTGCACCGAGGGCGAGGAACTTCTCCATATCCTCGACGGTGGAGATGCCGCCGGCGGCCTTGACCTTGCAGCGGCCAGCCACGCCCTTGACCATCAGCTCCACGTCGTGGAAGTTTGCGCCGGCGGTGGAGAAGCCGGTGCTGGTCTTGATGTAGTCAGCGCCTGCCTCGCAGACGATGTCGCACATCTTGCGCTTCTCGTCGTCGGTCAGCAGGCAGGTCTCGATGATGACCTTCAGGACCTTATCGCCCACAGCCTGCTTGACGGCGCGGATGTCCTCGCGGACGGCGTCGTACTCGCCGTTCTTCAGGCGGCCGATGTTGATGACCATATCCACCTCGGCAGCGCCGTTCTCGATGGCAGTCTTGGCCTCGAAGGCCTTGGAAGCGGTGTCCATTGCGCCCAGAGGGAAACCGACCACGCAGCAGACCGGGATGCGGCCCGCCATGTACTCGACGGCCTGCTTCACATAGCAGGTGTTGATGCAGACAGAAGCCGTGTGGTTGGCGATGGCCTCGTCGCACAGGGTCTGGATCTGGGGCCAGGTAGCCTCAGGCTTGAGCAGGGTGTGATCGACGTGGGACAGGATCTCTTCGCGATTCATGCTTTTTTCCTCCTGAATCGAAGCTGTTTTGAAAACAGCTTCTTAGTTCTTGGTGGCACGGCGTACCTTCGCCATGCCGACAGCGCTCAGGGCAATGGCCGTTGCAGACACCGTTGCGCCGATGATGCCCAGCACAAGGCCGGAGACCAGAAATGCAAAACCTTTCAGACCACGTTTCATAATACCGTACCTCCTGAAATTATATCAGATATTTTTCTGCCGCTGGCAGAAAAATATCTCACTTACGCTTAAAAATGATGAGCTTACTGAACACATAATTCAGCACGACCACCACCACGTTGGAGAACACCTTCACCGCCATGCCCCACAGGGTCTGGGCATCGTAAAAGCTGGTGACAAAGATGGCCGTCGGGCCGTCGGCACCGCCGATGATGGCGATGGCGGCAGAGCCGTCGGAGATGGAGGGAGCGGGCGCTGCGCCGCCGGTGGCCATGTGCAGCACCGTATCCGGGCCAAACCAGCCAGCCAGCAGGCTCAGCGCACCGTTCATAAAGCTCTCCACCAGAGCCGCCCCCTGGGCGGCCAGCAGGTTGCCCAGCACCAGCATGATGGCGGCATCCAATACCAGTGTACCCAGACGGCAGGTGACGAATGCACCAAACTCCTTCAGCGCTTCTCTGCCCTGCGTCCGGCTGGCGAAAACGAACGCCCGGTTGGTGACGTAGGCGAACAAAATGCAGATGACATTGTCCAGCACATTGCCCCAGCTGTTGGCGGCTTCGTAACCGAACAGGCGGCTGAACAGCGCATACAGTACGATGTTCAGCAATGTGGTCAGCACACCGAAAACGAGATAAGCCAGCACCTCGCGGTGCTTTATAAACCAGTTTTTCATAATTGTACCAAAACAGCCCCGCCGCCGTTTTCCCGGCAACGGGGCTGTAGTTCGCATTGTGTCTGATGAGACTATGCTGCAGGCTGATTACTCAGCGTCGTCGTTCAGCAGAGCCTTCATGGACAGGCTGATGCGCTTCTTGTCGAAGTCGACATCCAGCAGCTTCACGTCGACCATATCGCCGACCTTCAGTGCGTCGGAGACCTTCTCAACGCGGTCATTGCTGATCTCGCTGATGTGGACCAGACCGTCAACACCCGGCAGGATGCGGACGAATGCACCGAACTTGGTCAGGGACACGACCGGAGCATGGAAGGTGCTGCCGATGGGGTAGTTGTTCTTCAGCTGCTCCCAGGGGTTGTCCTCAGCCTTCTTGTAGCCCAGAGAGACCTTGTGGTTCTCGGTGTCGATGTCCTTCACATACACCTCGATGGTGTCGCCAACGGAGACGACCTCAGAGGGATGCTTGATGCGGTTCCAGCTCAGCTCGCTGATGTGGCACAGGCCGTCCACACCGCCGATGTCAACGAATGCACCGTAAGAGGTCAGGCTCTTGACGACGCCGGTGTAGGTCTTGCCGACCTCGACGTTTGCCCAGAACTCCTCACGCTTAGCCTTGTTCTGCTCAGCGGTGACCTTGTTGATGCTGCCGACGATCTTGCGGCCGGAGCACTCGGTGACGACCAGCTGAACGTGCTGGCCGACCAGAGCAGTGTAATCCTCGTCGCGGCGCATAGTGGCCTGAGAACGGGGGACGAACACCTTGACGCCCTTGACGTTGACGACAACGCCGCCCTTGTTGAACTCGGTGACGTCGCCCTCGACGACCTCGCCGGACTCAGCTGCCTTGGCGATCTCTTCCATGCCCTTGCGAGATGCGAGCTTCTTGCGGGAGAGCTGGATGACGCCATCCTGATCCATAACCTTCTCGACGATGAGGTCCAGCTCATCGCCAACTTTCACCAGGTCCTCGACCTTGGCGGAGGAATCATCGGTCAGCTCGCTCAGCTTGACAAAGCCGGTCTGCTTAGCTCCGATATCCACCTGGATCTCGTTGGCAGAGATGCTGGTCACGATTCCTTTCACAATACTGCCTGCATGAACACGCTTTTCCTCGGATGCGTTCAGCATCTCCTCAAAGCTCATGCTGTCATTGATTTCTGCGCTCATACTGTTAAGTACCTCCTCAATAATAGACGATGGCGTTGAAGCCCCGGCTGTGACGCCCGCCGTCTTTACATCTGCAAACCATTCCGGCCGAAGTTCGCTCGCTGTCTCGACCGTTACGGCTCGCGTATGCTTTGCGGCGACCTGTACCAGCTTTTGGGTATTGGAAGAATGATGACCGCCAATGACAACAATGATGTCGCATTGTTGGCTGAGGTCTTCCGCTTCCTGTTGCCTCGCCCACGTCGCATTACATATTGTATCAAAAATTCGGGCGTTTGTATAGGCTTTTTTGAGAAACTCCGAACTTTCTTGCCATTTTGTTACCTGAAATGTGGTCTGTGCAACTGCAAAAATGGGCTTTTGGGGGTCAGAAGGCCCTTTCCACGCCTTCAACTGGGCCAGATCGCTGAAAATGAATACCTCTCCCCGGGTATGTCCGACGATGCCCTGCACCTCCGGATGGGACACGTCACCGGCCACCACGAGTGTCGCACCGGCGGCTTCGGCCTCGGAAGCGACTTTCTGTATCTTCTTCACGAAGGGGCAGGTGGCGTCGTGATAGGTACAGCCCCGGGCGTCCAGCTCGTCGTAAATGCTGCGTGGGACGCCGTGGCTGCGGATGACCACCTCGTAGCCTGCAGGGACATCCGCGGGGGTGTCTGCTACCAGTGCGCCCCGGCGCTCGAGGTCTTCTACGGTCTGGGGATTGTGGATGAGGGGGCCGAGGGTGGCCACCTTGCGGCCCTCATCCAGCAGACCGTAGGTCAGCTTGACCGCGCGGTCCACGCCGAAGCAGAAACCCGCAGTCTTTGCAAGTCTGATTTCCATTGCTTGTCCTTCCTATTCTAGCGTCCTTGCCCTCTCAGTCTCGCTTTGCTCGACAGCTCTCCCAAGGGGAGAGCCTTAAAGCGCAGCGGGAAAGTGAAGCCTCTCCCTCTGGGAGAGGTGGCATCGCTTGCGATGACGGAGAGGGCAAGCCGCCTTACAATTTACTCCACGCATCCAGAACGGCCTGTTTATTCTCCCGCAGCTTCTTTATGTCGCGGCGGCCTTCCATTGCAAACTGTGCAGCGGGCATGGGCTCGCCGAAGATGACACGCACCTTGCAGAACAGCTTCATCTTCCCATCGGGGGTGTCGTAGTAGATGCGGCAAGGCACGACGTCCACATTTGCTGCCGCCGCGATGACAAAGAGTCCGCTCTTGAGGGGAAGGAACTTTCCCTCCTGCTCCCGCGTCCCCTCCGGGAAGAGCAGCAGCGTACCGCCCTCCTGACACTTTTTCACGGTGTCGTCGATGACGCTGACCTCTTCCTTTGTACCGCGGACACAGACTGCACCGGCGCACCGGAAGAACCACGACAGGAATGGGTTTATCTCGAACAGCTCTTTCTTGGCAAACACTGTCATCCGCTGGCCCCAGAACCGGGTGATGACGACGAACACCGGGTCGATGGCGGAGATGTGGTTGGGGGCAATGATGCAGCCCTTCGTGCCGATTTTTTTCAGGTTCTCTCTGCCCTCACACCGGACGCGGAAGCCGATGTGGAACACCAGCCATGCCAGCGGGACCAGAATATAATATAGTATCATCCGACCTTCTCCGTGATCATTTTCTTCATGGCCTCAAAGCTCTGCTCGAAGTTCAGCTCCGAAGTGTCCAGCAGCACGGCGTCGTCTGCCTGCTTGAGGGGGGCTGCGGCGCGGTGGGTGTCCTGATAGTCGCGCTGCTTGACGTCGGCCAGCACATCTTCGTAGGGGGTATCGATGCCCTTCTGCTGGTACTCCTTCCAGCGGCGGGTGGCGCGGGCCTCCGGGCTGGCGGTGAGGAAGATCTTCACCGTCGCATTGGGCAGCACCACGGTGCCGATGTCGCGGCCATCCATCAGGATGTTCTGCGTCCTGGCCATGTCCCGCTGCATCTCCAGCAGGAAGGCGCGCACCGCCGGATTTGCACCCACGGCAGAAGCCGCCATCCCCACCTCTTCGGTGCGGATGGCCGTGCTGACGTCCTCGCCATTCAGATAGATATGCTGTTCGCCCTCGATAAAAGCAAACTCGAGGGTGATATTGGGCAGCAGGGCATCGACTGCCTCGTTGTCCTTCGGGTCTTTGCCCGCGCGGAGGGCATAAAGGCCGATGGTGCGGAACATCGCACCGGTGTCTACATAAATGTAGCCGAAGTCCGCAGCCAGACGCCGCGCCAGCGTAGATTTGCCTGCGCCCGCAGGCCCGTCGATTGCAACAGAAATCATTATAAAAGTTCCTTCTTTCATTTTACTTAGCATAGCCCAGCGGGCTGGGAGTTTCTCTGAGGACCGTCCGCTGGGGTGGGACCCTGTTGCCGAAGGCAATAGGGCGGGCGATG
>ENA-ORRZ01000797-ORRZ01000797.1-human-gut-metagenome-genome-assembly--contig:-NODE-797-length-25585-cov-3.471955_pt1 | contig 25585 bp, 24 predicted proteins | sample MGYA00242185_ERZ509152 | MGnify/ENA primary metagenome ERZ509152 (study PRJEB26280, sample SAMEA2338668) | human gut metagenome | biome: human gut; feature: human-associated habitat; material: faeces... | reverse complement strand
TTCGAAGAAATTCGTCTGGCCCTGCTTCTTTTTTTTCCTCTGCTACCCAAGCACGCATCCCATTCCCAATCCCTCTCAAGCGCCCTTCACAATCCAGAAAACAATCAGGAAAACAGGAAAAAGGCTTGGTTTATAAGGCTTAGATGGGATTGCTGAATGGAACAGAGGCAGAAGAGGCTTGGAGGCAGAGACAGACGCAGAGGTCATTGAATCCGAAAACTGAAAGTTGAATATAGAAGAGAAAGTTGTAGGATTGCCGCTATGAAAAGGGAAAGAGGCTTGGTTTTTTCTCGTCCCGGAAGGTCGATTTTCGGGTAGACAAGAGGGTGATTCTTGGTGGGACGAGAACATAGTATCTCGAAATAATTGGAATTATTTCGAGAAAATGGCTTTTGGGCTTGGAATTAAATCGAGATTTTGGCTTTTCGGGCTTGGTGGAGAACCAATTTCTGGGAATAAATATGACCGGAAATTCGCTGTAAAGCCAATTTCTGGAAGAAATAGCAACCAGAAACTCGGAATAAATACCAAAAACTAGGATTAAATCCAAATTCTGGGAATAAATATGACCGGAATTTCGCTGGATATCCAATTTCTCGGAATAATTGCATCCAAAAACTCGGATTAAATGGAATTAATCGAAGAAAATGGCACCAAAAACTTAGAATAAATACCAGAAACTTAGAGTAAATACCAATTTCTGGGAAAAATAGGGACCAGAAATTCGATGAATATCCAAAAACTCGGAATAAATGCCAAATTCTCGAAATAAATAGGGCGGGAATTTCGATGTAAATCGCAAAAACTCGAAATAATTCAGCAACGGTCTGCGTCTGTCTCTGAAAATTAGCATCCTAATGGTTTGAATCAATTCAATCTGAATAAACCATAAGGAGAACTGAATATGGAAAAAGCTGGAACGAAACGTAGGGATATTCATTTCAAGAGTGATAAAAACGGAATCGTGGTGTGCGTACACTCAAGGGAAGCCAGGGAGTATGCAAGGTACTTGGAAGCGTCTGCGGATGTTGCTTCTTATGAGGCCGGAACCGTATTGGATCCTGACAAGTACCCATTCATAAATACAATCGGGATCCGTAAAGAATATTTTGACACTCAGTGGACGTCAGATTTTGTAATTCATTTTACAGATGGAAGGACAGGAATCCGGGAACTGACGCACAAAGACGGACTTTCCAAACGGGCAGCTATCGAAAAACTGGAGTTTTCCAGACGGTACTGGAGTACCACAAAGGTTGCGGAGTGGAAGCTCGTTGTCATGGAGAAGGGAGAGTGCTGAGATGTTCTTAGAAAACTGTGGAGAAGTAATTCGGGTATTATGCGGAAACAAAGAAGGAAACTGGGTGATCTCTTACGATAACCCATGCACACCGAAGTTTGTACTTAGAGATGATCTTAGAGCCATGGAACGCATAGAGCCACCAAAAGATTTCCAGATGAGGATGACACAGGAGCAGACACCGGGACAGAAGAAGCGGCAGGAACTGATCTCGGAACTCTTGGAAGAGGAATCCTATGTGTGGGACCGTACTGGACGCAACACAAAGATCCGGGAGATTGCAGCCAGGGAGAATACGAGTGAGCGGAGAATCCGGGAGCTGTATTTTCGAGCGCTGGCCGGAAGAGCCTTAGTGGAAGAAAGAAAAAAGGCGGAGAAAGAAGAGACGAAGGAAGAAAAGGACTTCCTATGGGCAATCGACACGTTCTACTATACAGCGAAGAAGTTTTCCCTGCGGAGTGCGTATGATATGCTTCTGCTTTCCAGATACACGGATCCAGACGGACATCTACTGAATGTCTATCCTTCCTGGCATACCTTCCGCCATTATTTCTACGATAAGAACTTCCATAAGAAATCCAGGAACCTGATCGCCAGAAATGGACTGACTGATTATCAGAGAAATAAGCGTCCATTGTTTGGAAGTGCATCGGCTTGGAAAGAACAGATAGGAGTCTTTCAGATGGATGCAACGCAGGCTGACATCTACCTGGTGTCACGTCTGGACCGCTCTGAAGTGATTGGAAGACCTTATATCTACTTAGCCGTGGACACGGCAACTCAGCTGATTGCCGGAGTTTATGTGGGAATGGATGCTGGAGAACAGGCGGTCATCAACTGTCTTTCCAATGCGGCTGCGGATAAGGTTTCCTTCTGTAAACGATATGGACTAGACATCAAGAAAGAAGAATGGCCAAACACGGGACTTCCGGGAGAAATCATCACCGACAAAGGAAGGGAGTTTATTGGCACCCGGATGAACGAACTTGCAATGAAGTATGGAATCGAGTTTGAATCCCTGCCGCCATTCCGACCGGATGGAAAAGGTCTGGTAGAGAAATCCTTCGATCTGATCCAACAACGATATAAACCGGCACTCAGAGGAAAAGGAGTCATCGAGGCGGACGCACAGGAACGATGGGCGGTGGACTATCGAAGCCAGGCTGTTCTGACCTTAGAAGAGTTTACGAAAGTCATCCTCTCCTGCATCCTGTACTTGAACAGCTGCCGTGTGATAGAGAACCGTTTCTGTAAGGACGCAGACCCAGTGGCGGCCGCAATGTGGATGGAATGCGAAAAAGAAAAAAGATCCCTGGTCATCCCGATCAACAGTGAAGAACTGTATCGGTTTGGACTTCCAAGGACCTCAGCTACATTGAACCGGCGCGGGATCTGCTATCAGGGACTCTGGTATGTGAGTGAGAATTATAAGGAGTTCTTAGAGAACCATAACATAGGCGAGACCGTGAGAATCTGCTATGACCCAGAAGATGTATCGCGTCTGTTTCTGCTGAATGGGATGAATTACATTCCATTTGGACTTTCCAGACATTCCAAGCAATATGCCGGAGCAACCGAAAGTGAATATCAGATGAAGCGTAAGGCAGAGCGGGACAGCCGGAAGGAAACGGAACTAAGGGATACCGAAGGACGGATCCGGCTTTTAAAGGATATCGAGTCCGTGGTGAAACAGGCAGAGTACCGGGATAAGAATAAGATTTCAACGAAACGCATGGAGCAGGCGAAGGAGATGGAACGGGCATGAAAAAGTATCAGAAACAGAGTGGAATGACCGTGGACGCAGAATATGGAGAAGAACAGGGAAATCCCTTCTTTGAGGCATTGCCGGAGATTCTTGGAAAAGAAGAGGTGATGAAGCGGCTTAGAAGTCAGATCCCTTATCCGAAAGACATTCAGAAGATGTCACCAGAGGAACGAAGAAAAGAAGTCATGGAGATTTCCAAGTGGTTCTATCCCATGGATTACATGTATACGATCTATGACATGCTTTATCGTGCGATGTCAGCAACCTATCAGACAAAGAACATCGTGGACCATATCCGCCAGATGAATGACCTGTATATGGATTTCCGCACCGGCCGGGAACGGGAGTTTCAGTATGCGACCCAGGCATACACCGGAGCTGTCTTAGGTGTACCGGGAATCGGAAAGACATCGACGGTCCAGAGATGTCTTTCTCTGATGCCGCAGGTCATTGTCCATACGAATTATGGTGGGAAACCCATGTATACCAAGCAGATCAACTATCTATTCGTGGAGTGCCCGTCCGATTGTTCCGTGAGGACCCTGGCATTCAATATTTTCTCTGCAATTGATCGAGCGATAGGTTCTGACTATTTAAAACAGGCAACCTATCAGAGAGCGGTGGCAGCCAGTGCCACGACAACAAAGCTGAAGATCATCTGCATGAATCATCACATTGGATTGATCGTCATTGATGAAATCCAGAACGCAATCCAGACGGCGGTCAAGAACCGGCAGCTTAAGCCCTTAGTAAAGTTTCTGGTGGAACTTACGAACGAGACATCAACAGGAATCTGCTTCTGCGGAACGATGGAGGCTGAAGATCTCTTCATGAGTCAGGAACACTTGAAGCGGAGAACCAGAGGATTCCGGCTTCTGCCATTAAAATATGATGTGACATATCGGAAGTTCATTACAGAACTCTGGGATTCCCAGGTGGTGCTTCAAAAGACGGAACTCTCTGAAAAGCTGATGAAGCAGATCTATGACCTCTCAGCCGGGATCCCATCCTACATCGTGAAGATCTTCCAGGAGGCACAGGTCCAGGCAATCCTCACAGGGAAGGAGAAACTTTCCTATGAGGTGCTGAAACAGGCCATCATGTGTCTTGGAATCGAAGTCCCGAAAACATATGGATGGAGTGGAACTTCTATTTCTGACTTTACGGTGCAGGAAGTAACTGTGAATGAAGAAGCGGTGGAATCCGTGGAGATAGAAGTGGAGACTACCGAAGAAACATCCCTGGAGGGAGACTGTCAGGAAGAGATTTCTTTAGATCCCGTGGATGGTAGAAGGGATAAACTGGACGCAGAAAATATCATGGACGAAGAGTTACCAGGGAGCGCAGAAAAGACCTCTTCAAAGCGATTCTATGCCGTGAAGCGTGGACGAAAAAAATCCGAGCGCGATGACTCGGATCTTCTGGAACTTTGGACGGAGAACCCGTCTGCGGATGCGCTGCTTCTGAATCTTGAACAATTCCATATGTTAGAAAGGAGGTGCTTCTGATGCTTCAATACTTTCCAACGCCTTACCCAGATGAACTTTGGTACAGCATCTTAGGGAGATATCATGTCAGGTCTGGCAATCCGAACAGCGCAACAACATTTAGGGAACTATTTGGCGAGGAGAGTGTCGGAGGAATGGGAAACTTCCTGCCGAACTGCGGGATCCGACGAGTGGCTGAGAAACTGCCGGAGGGAGTCTTAGATGAAAGGGACATTGCCTTGCATCACACACTGTTTCCGTATACCTTCCGTTTTCAGGACTTAGCAACGAAAGAAAAATTACTGGAAAAGGCGTTAAGCGAAAAAGTGAGATTTCCAATCAAGCTGCCGAAGCCATACACATCCACGGTACTGAAATACTGTCCGCTCTGTATGAGAGAGGACAGGGAGCGCTATGGAGAGGCTTACTGGCATGTTACCCATCAAATTCCATATGTGACGATATGCACAAAACACAGGTGCAGGCTGAGAATGAAGGATAATATGAAAAAATGGACACTCAACGATAATCTGTTCCTTCCGATGGATGAAGAGGAGATAGAGGCAGACTTGGACATTACGGAGACAGAAGCAGAACTCTCTGGTATTCTTGTGAAATATCAGGAACTTCCAATAGAAAAAGGACCTATGGAAACCCACAATAACCTTTACGAGGGATTATTGAACTCCGACTATGGGATCGCCAGGAAGGACAAGAACTTTTCTATTGATTACAAGAGAGTGGAGGCAGATCTCCTGGAACGCTTCGGAAAGGACTTCATAGAGGAACATTTTGGAACGCCCGTCATGCGGGCCGCAATCTTCAGAAATGTCCGGAACTGGAACTATAAACTTCCAGAAAGATATGCGATTCTATCTACACTGATTCATCAGAACCCAGAGGTTACTTTCTCGGAAGAACGCTTAGAAAATAAGACGGTCAGCCTGTTTCTGCGGATGAGTAAAGAGCCAATGACCCGGTCAAAAAAGTATGTTGCGAGATCCCTGGGAGTGAAGGAAAAGCACTTGGACATCCTGGCACACAATCTGAACGTGGTCCCATTCTGGGAGCAGAAGCCAGACGCAGAGAGAGCGAAGGAGTATAGAGGGTATGTATGCTTTACAGAGGATGAATGGGCGTATGTTCAAGCGTCGGTTTCAAGGTACGGTTTTCAGAGTTCGTCTGCGTTCATCCGGTTCTGCGTGGAACAGTATCGGAACAGGGAAGAAGTTGACCATGCATTTCATAATAAATGATTGAAAACCAGTTCGATTCTGTATAAAATGAAAATAGAAGCGTACAGAATGCCATAAATGAAGAGGTGAAATGTATGGAGTGGTTAGATTATCGGGAAAAATTAGGGTTAGGATTCAATGATAAAGAAAAAGAAAAATATTTTTATGCGATAATTTCAAACGAATTGCGAACCATATTTGAAAGTGGAGAATGTGTGATCTCTGCAGATGAATATTTCAAATTTGGCAATATGACAGGAACTATTGTGAAACTGAATGGAATGCTAAATTATTACATTGATGAATTCTCAGAGATAGCCGATATTTTGTTGAATCGTGTGAAATCGCTAAATGAATTCCTAGCGTATTATATTGCCTTTTTGAATTGTCAAAGAAATATAAATAATAGATATTATAGTCGTGACAATTTTGAAGATTTATTAACAGATTGTTTAATGAAAGCACATATTCAATATGAAGTTTTAGAAGATAAAGACGGATATTTTGTATTCCCGGCAGGTGATCCAATGATGGATGAAAACCTGGTTTCTAATGTATTGGTGTGGTTAGACAAATATCCCGGTACTAAGAAAACGTATGTTAATGCATTGAAACAGTATGCGGATGGCATATATATAAGGGATGCTGCTGATAACCTTAGAAAAGCATTGGAAACTTTCCTGCAAGAGTTTTTACAAAATGATAAGAACTTGGATAATAACAAAGGTGAAATCTGCAAATATTTGACATCACAGGGTGCCGATCCAAGCATAGGTGGAATGTATAAGTCTATAATTTCCACGTATAAAGACATCAATGATAAAACAGTTAAGCATAACGATAAGATTGATGCACGTCTGTTAGAATTTTTATTATACCAGACAGGATTGCTGATCCGTATGGTATTAAGAGTATCTGGACAGATAGAGGGCAACTAAATAGTGTTATAAGAGTCAGGAGTCGTAACAGTTTCCCTGACTCTTTTTTTCTTTACCCATATGTTGGGATTTTTATGTCGATCAATTTTACATTCTTGGAATCCTGGTATGTGGAGTATGAAGTCACGTTTCCCTTTGAATCAAGCAATGCACATACAAAAGAATTATCGCCGTCATCGACTTCCCGCATAGACATGGGCGAGCGGTGAATCTTGCGGAGATCTTCGCTCCAGCTGTTTCCCATTGGCAGGATCCGCTGATAAGGGAGATTTGAACAAAAAGGATCGGCGGCCGGAGTCTTGGAGAGTGAAAGGATTACTGGACGCGGAATAAGGTTTTCTGTTGGGAAGGAATGAATCGCATAGTCCAGGTTCTTCGGATTCAGGGACGAGAGCGCAATATAAATTCCCGGTTCCTTTGTAAGTTCATAGAGGCTTATGGCATCCAGAGGTGACTCGCAGATGAAGAGTGGATAGTCATCATCATAGGTTTCGATGTTAGTTTCCATCATGGAGAAAACGTGATTGATGGAAAGAAAGGTATCGGAAGAGAACCACCAGAATCCTAAAGGATTCTTTGTGTAAACGATTTTCTGGGATCCGCTCTGTTTTGTATTCTGGAGGAGGTAGTAATTTTGTTCAGGGTTTGCGAAGCAGGCATAGTGATGTCCCGCTCCAGGGACTGCCGTGGCATATAACTTTTTCATGTATATCAAATTTCGGAAGATCCGGTTGCTGATGTTACACTCGTTGATGATATAGTTCTGAAGGGCACTGATGTCGCCAGTGTCAGGCGGAACACGGAAAGTGTGGATGTCCGCTTTCAGAGGTGCCGCGGGCTTTTTATATTTGTGAGTGACATCATGACCAAGTGAAAATTCAAGCAGCGAGGAGACGGCATCCGCCCAACTGTATCCCTGGTATTTTGTCAGGTACGAGATGCTGTCACCGGCTTCATGGAGAGAGTAGCGGAAGTAACTGTCGTGATAGATCACCAGACTGTCGTGCTTGCAGTCGCGCAGGGTCCCAGTACGGTAGAAGACCCGGTCCGGGTGTTCTGCTAACATATATTGAATTAAGTCGGCCTGCTTTGCAAGCCGCATATCGTTTTCTGTAAATTTTATGTATGAACTCATGAATAAGCTCCAATCATTTTGTATTTGAGAAGGTAGAGGAAAGATTTTCTTATAGATATTATGTAAGATCTGAGAAAAAAAGTGCCATAAAATTACAAAAAAGTAAAAATATTTTTTTCAAGTATAGAATTAACCTACTGAGTACTGAGAGTACCAGTACCATATAGAACAGTACACCATCTTATGATGAAATGTATGATACTGAGAGTAACCAACTGAGAGTGAACCACTTAGAAGAGGATCATCTTAGAAAGAGGAATACCTTAGAGATTCCATCTTAGAACAGATATCTTAGTGTACCAGCTGAGACACTTAGAACTGAGGTACTTAGCTTTCAACTCTTAGAGTATCCAAGCGGTGAGCAGGCAAGGGATACTTGACGCGAACAAAACCAAGCTTCTAAGAAGATAACCAAGCACTGAGTGTCCATGCTTGGAAAAGTCCCTTGGGTTGTTCATGCGTCCAGTTTTGTGTAACTCACCGCAACTCCTAAGCATCTAAGGAATGAAATCTAAGTATCCAAGCATATAAACTAAGCATCTAAGGTTCTTCATCTAAGGTGGAACACTAAGCATAACATTCTTATATCCTTCCTTCTGTTAATGAGTAATAAGCTTATAGTAGAACTTATTGGTTTACTAACTCAGGGAATAATAAATGGAGTAATGTTCTAGTATTTCAAGGATATCAGTGTACTTCCAAGAACTTATTATGAGACAGAAGATATATATAAAATAAAAGGACAAATTTAGGAAACCATGAGAAAACCCAGAACTGATAAGGCTTTCCAGAATTTTACCGGGTATCAGATTTGCCACCGGAAAGTATCGTTCTAATGTAACAAAACCTGTAATTCCATTCATGCCATCTCGGCCGTAAATCCCATCCAAAAAATTTTTTGAAAAATTTGCAAAAAAAGTTCTCCGTTTTTCCCAAATCTTACATAATATCTACGAAGGAGAGAGAAGAGATGAAAATACCAAGAGAAATCCCGTCAATGAAGCGGACAGATGACAGCTTAAAAGAAGTTATCATGAATTTGTGCAACCAGAAAAATTTCCGAAGAATCTTTTTAAACCAGGCAATTCCGGTACTGAGCCTATTTGCAAATCAATCAACCATGGTGCTTTTGTATTTTATATATAATGCTGACACCAATAATATGATCTACTGTACTTATGAAGACATCATGCAGGACTGTTCAATCGGAAATAAGCGAACCGTGTCCAATACGATAAAAACACTTCAAGAGATAAGAGCGATTGTAAAAATCTCTAAGTCTCATTACATGTTAAACCCAGCACTCATGCTTCAAGGGAACAACGAAAAATTTGGATTGCTGGCAGTTACCTTCAATGACTATATTACTTTATACGAAAAGGAGAAAAACCATGTATCAGAATGAAAAGAAAGAAAAAGCTAAGAAAGTAAACATTATTGATTTTTTAAGAGAAACTTACCCGGAACTAGTTTTTGAAAGAAAAGACGGAAGCTTTGCGTACAGCAAAAATCCGGCTATGACTTTTTTTGCTGGTCGCGATGGCTATTACCACTACTGTGACAACGCAGCAAAGAAAAAAGGAGCTCAATATTACTCCGGCGATAACATCAAATTCTTGATGGATTATATTGGTGGATACACCTTTTTAACAGCGGTAGATGCTTTAGCAGAGTTTGCGGATATTGCATAATTAAATAGAGAATCCGAGAAATCGGATTCTCTATTTATAACCCTTTAGATGAATTACAGAATGAATTTTTTATCCCTAAATAAGGGATAATTTATTGAAAAAACAAAAATAAAATAGACTATTATACATTTAATATTTGATATATATTAACTTTGAATATTTGTAAATTAACGCAAATTGACATGCAGATAATTACACGTTAATTCGCTAAAATACATATAAAATTGCAAAGCACAATGACACTGATTTGGCATCATTAAATGACAATCTGTTAGAGAAAAACTGCACCTGCGTATGGAATGCCCTGGTGGAAGATTCTGCAAAAATACATGCGTATCGATGGCGACATTAAAACTCAGTCAGTCGTAATGACAATCGTATACAATGACGCTACTCAAGGTGGACACATCAGATACAAGACCTATTACATCCCGCGTCCAGTAGATAATAACGTCATCGCTTACTCGATCCAGATTCTTGACGATAAGAATGAAATCACAGGGAACTCAAAGAAAACTTTAGATAACACCACACATGAATATGAGTTGAAAATGCAAAGGCAGGCTATTCGAAAAATACATAGAATTTCACAGCAGAGCAGAGGCTCTTTTTTTTATACCTTAATCTAAGAAATAGAAATCTTGATTTTTCTTAGTAACGATGAGTTACACAATACTGGACGCAGAACTAAGACAGGCGCAGATTCTTTTTCCCATTCAAAGAATCTCAATGAAATAACGTATCTATTTGACATTCTAAGGAATACATCTTATAATATTCATAGAGTTATTTTCTGCTGAATCTGACATACTAATATTAACTAAGAAACGTATTTGAATGAATGAGGAGATAGAGATTATGAATAGATTAAAAAGATTAGCGACAGGTGCAGTCGCAGGTGCATTAGCAGCAGCAATGACACTTACAAGCTTTGCAGCAAATATTACTTATACGGAACAGGGAAGTGTTACAAACTACATTAAAACAGACAGTTACAAAGGATATGAGAATTATCCCTGTTGGATCTGGTATCAGGGATATTGTTACTACTACGACCAGAATGGAAACTATTTAAAGAATACTACGACGCCGGACGGCTATACCGTCGATGAATTAGGTCGTTGGACTGTCAATGGTAATCCGATCCACAATGGAGCAGGCAACTATAAGATGCATACTGAGGATTATAACGGAAAAAGTGATGACGAGATCTGGAGCTTAATGAAAGAGAAGATGATTCCGGTATATCAGGATGCAATCATTCCAAAAGATTTTGATGGGATTGACGCTGATGGACTTCCAATACATATAGATCAATATGCATATGGTTATGGCGATGATATTATTTGGACAGACAATGATACAAGTACATATGGTGGATATGGAGAAACCGCAGTAACTCATAATGATCAGAGATTTGGTACATTTGTTACTGTAGCTATTGGAAACTATTGGTCAGATCTTGAGAGGACCTATAACAATGCAATATCTAAAGCTTATTATGCAAACAAAGTTGATATCAAAGAAAAAACAATTAAAGCAGCAATCGGAGACAAAATCGGAACGGAATTATTCAACTATATTAAACAGCATGCAGATAAAACGATTCCGGATGCTGAATGGAATCCAAATAATGAACCGGATGGAATTATGCCAAGTAAACTTGACTTTTCTGCGTGGCAGAACCGTAAAACAGATTACGGAAAAACATTTTCCATCGAAGTAACAGGTGAAGGCATTAAAATTAAGGTTTACAAATAAATAAAACTCATATAAAATTAAGAGGAGCCCAAAAGGCTCCTTTTTATTATGTATATATGGAGGATAAATATGAGTAAGACGTATTGGTTAGTATCATCAAATGGAGTTCCTAAACCAGGCGTGAAAGATAATCAACTAATTTTAGGAGATGTTAACGCATTCAGTATTAAGAAATTAAAACGTTCAGAGAAATATAAATGGATTTACTATGAAAAAGACACAAATGATAGTTTATTGAACTCAACAGTTACACCGAATAAGAGTTTTAAAAATAGACTTAATATTATAAAAAATATTCCTATCCAGTTAAAAGTTGCAATGTTTTTTTTAACATCATATTTTTTATCAACCCTTTATTTAATCTTAAATAAAAATGAAGAATTTTCAATAACATTAGCATTTACTTCAATAGTGTCTACACTAATAATCTGTATTTTTAGCGCATTAAGCGCTGACGAAATTTATGGTCCAATGATTTCTTTAATACTCGGAGTAGGATTAGGATCATTAATAAAAGACGCATATGAATGGATGCTTTTAAATACAAATTATTTTAAATATAATCTTGGAAAAGATAATATCGGAAATGTATTAACTAGTTTATGTTTAATAGTAACTCATTTTAATTACACCAAAAACTGTATCAAGAATTTTTTACTCTATGACAATATACAACACATAAAATAAGGCAAATAGATAAAATTGCATTTAAAATCAAAAAAATAAATATATGAGTAATATATTCAAAATAAACAACAGTAAGAAGTAGAATAGAATTTGTAATCATCCATATCGCAGAAAAATTATCAGGACATCCTGTTTCTCTTTGAAGTTTTAATAAGCGATTTGAGGAATTTAAACGATCCTGTATTTTATCTAACATAGAGATACCTCCTAACAATTTTAAAAGTTCACCAAAAGATCACAAAAACATTTTTTGTCTCTCTAAATATTATGTAAGAAAAGAGCCTTTTTACGTACAAAATCTTACATAATATTAGAAAAGATAAAGGAGGTTTTTTGGCATGCACAAGAAACTAATTAAAGTTTTTATGCCTATTCTGATAGGATTATCACTATTGGCTCGTCCTGCATCTGCATTTGCAGCTGATTACCGTGATGCAGGAACATTAATCAAAGATGGTTCAACATATATTTATACATCAAAAAAATATTCCGGAATAAAATACGAATCTCATAACGAAGGTGGCTTCAATGTTTTTGTTCCATACAATGCATTTAATACTGGACAAGATAAATTTCGTCGGATGTTTACAAATCTTTTCAGCATCTATAATTCCGGAATCGGTGAAACTTATAATAAAGCTGCTATGCGGTGGAATGCTCCATTGTACGCAAACGCTGGCGGTGTCCAAACGCAATATTTCGTAAAGAAAATATCGACCACAGACAATGACCGCAAATCTGCAATGGCAACATCCAATTTAGGTGATTTCTCACCAACGTTTAATGTTGAGTTCCGATATGCGGGTATTGCAATTGATGTAAAAGATACTCAACAAGGAACCGTAGTAACAAACCCAACCTATGCATCCGACTGGATTCAAGAAGCCAGTGTAGCTGGTAGTAGAGGAGAAAATAAGACTTATTATATTTACAACAAAGATGGTACAGAAAAACAAGGCTATAATCTAAAACTCATCGCAACCGATGATGTAAAACACCCAAAAGATCTTATCGAAAACTGGAGCGGATCCAGTGGTGTTCCATCTAACATCCCAAGTCAGTCACCATATTTTGGAACTGCTAAAAAGGTGTTTGAAACCTGGGCAGAACGCAGTGAAATAGGCGCCAAATGGAAAGCTGCATACGAGAATTACGCGCCTGCATATGGTATGGAGTGGTGGCAGCTTCTACAAAAATACATGCGTATTGATGGAGACGTAGATACTCAGTCGGTTACTATGACAATTGTTTACCGTGATACTAAAGACAATGGACACATCAGATACAAAACGTATTACATCCCGCGTCCAGTAGATAATAACGTCATTGCTTATTCGATCCAGATTCTTGATGATAAGAATGAAATCTTAGAAAAATCCGAGAGACCGCTTGAAAAAGTTACCGACGCCTTTGGCGGTGCAGATGCAACCGACAAAAACATAAAGACAAACGGAAGAATTAAATTAAAAGTCGGAAAAACTTACACAGCAGAGTTAGGAATGGTATATGCTTCTTTGAGTAGACCATATTCATACACCGATAAAACAGGTGAAAATGCCAGACCTCAAATTCAGGTTTGGTCAGACGTATCATCAGGCGAAACCGGAGGCGCAGAAACAGGTTCATTCAAAGAATTTGGTTCAGACAATACTGCAAATATTGAAGGATTAAATGTCTTGGAAGCAGACTGGATGGATCGTAACTATAGAGGAGACCACCTAACAGCTATGGCCAGATATACCGTAGTAGGAGATACTTCAAACTATGGATATTTAGTAGGTATGGCAGGTTATAAAGTCATTGCATTCACAGTAGACGCCGCATTCCCTCAAAAAGGTCACTTAAAGTTCATCGTCCCGCAGGTTTACTCAGACAATGGTGATAACGAATACAAAGGCGATGATGCGATTGAGCTTGACTACGAACTCGAAATCGACGACGAGAAAGAAGATGACCCAAAAGATCCAGAACTCTATGGCGATATGAACTTAGGCCAACGCGAATATAGAAGTCTTCATTACAAGAAAACCGTCGAAGAGGACGATACCGATAAACCAATTATGACAACAGATCCAACCACGGGTGAACAGGTCGAAACCGGAGAGTACGAAAAGAAGATGGTTGACTATGAGTATGCCACAGACTTTGGCTGGTATGATTCCTATGCATCTTCGCCGGATGGTGAAAAGGTTGGAGAATGGAATGGAATTCCAGAAGCTTCAGGCAGTATTTACCCGATTGATGAAAAATCCTGGTGGGAATATGATCAGCAGTGGCCGGATCAAAGTGCAGATGCCTACTATAAGATCTGGTTGACGAAGGCCGGTGATTCTTGGAGTCCATCTGATGAAACGTATTATCGATCAGAAACGGCAGACGCAGACTCAGGCAGATACCTCTGTGATAACCATATATGGAATCCCTCAGCACACCTTCAGGGTGTTATTTTTTTGCTCAAAAAAGGTTGGTAATAAGGGTAAAAATGCCACTTTTTCCTCAACCCTTCTCACATAATATTCTTAGAGGAAAGAGGAGGCACGCCATGAAAAAAATATTTAATCACTATATACTGTCCGCAAAGGAAATGGACGAGATCCAGTACACCATAGACTGGTATCACAAGTATAAAATTTTAGCTGAACTGGAGTGGAAGTCCGATGAAAAAGACGCTGAAGCTCCTGAGTAATCTTGTAGGTTTCACAGGCCTATGGACCGCACTTCCCATATATTTCTTAGAAAAACAACAGATTCTTCCGGTAACAACAAAACAGGCATTCTATATGACAGCCGCTCTGTCTGCTTGGATCATATTAAACAATCTATGGAGCATCGCCTGTGAAGGAAAAAAATTCTCAGAGTTCCAAGCCGGAGATGGACTGATTCCAGACAGCGGACTGAAAAAGGACTCACCACAAAAGCGGGCGGCAACCTATCCGAAAATTCCCGTCGAACTGATTTCAAAGAACCCAGAGGGCATAATCCTTGGATGTGACAAAGACCGATACGTCAGAATTAAAAACCAGATCTTACATTCCTGCATCATTGGCGGTTCCGGATCCGGTAAAACGTCAACGGTGATCTTAGATACCCTTCTTGCAAATTACTCTGCGCCTGAACCTGAAATGCTGACGTTCTGTATCGACATCAAAGGAGAACTCCATGAGAAATCCACGAAAAAAGATGATCCAGCCATTTATGTTGTGGATCCCTCTGACCGTAAAACCATCGGATGGGATGCATGGTATCGGTTACACGGTGATCCCGCAGATGACCTCATTGTGGAGAGCATGGAAGAAATCGCAGAGGCGTTGATCGTCAGCACGAACCCGAAGGACCTGTTTTTCGTAGTAAATGCCCGCTCCATGTTCACAGGCTTATTAGTCTACTATTTCAAAAAGGGTGAGAGCTTTATAGATGCCGTCAACCACATCCTGGAGTCAGATGCCAAAAAGTTGATTGAAGAAATCATTGAAGAAAGCGTAAAGAGTGACCTATGGTATCAATACCTCGCGAAGTTCGCTGGAAAGAAAGCGGAGTCTGTGGAGGACTGCATGGTGGAGATGACAACGAACCTCTCCGTCTTCAGTAAGTCGGACGTAAAATTCTGTTTCCGGGACAACGCAGTCAAGGCAAGTCCCTCAGCATTCAAAGAGAACAAATCTATTTTCTTAGCAATCCCAGAGCATCTGCTTGGAAGTTACCAGGCTATTATGCGTTTATGCACAGCACAAGTCTTACAGGATCTACAGCGGAGACCGGATGCAGATGCAACCGCAAAACCGATTTTAGTCTTGATTGATGAATTTGCCAGACTTGGCCGTGTGGAAACCATCTTCAACGCACTGGCAACTTTAAGGAGTAAGAAGACAATGGTCATGCTGGCGTTCCAGTCCATGGCTCAGATGGAAGTCATCTATTCCAAGGAAGAGGCAAGAGTCATTGCGGATAACTGCCGTATAAAGGTTATCTGTGAGTGCGCTGATCCAGACACGGCAAAGGACATCTCAGCCTGGTGCGGAAACTATCAGAACAAGAAAGAGACGTTAAACAGTGGGAAGAACCGAAGCAAATCCTATACCTATGAGGAGAAACCAATCGTGGAACAGGGAGATCTGATAACCCTGGTAAAGAAGGAAGAGGTGATCCTCATCATTTCCGGAATCGGCTATCTGCGGCCGAAGAAGTGTTATTACTTTAAAGACAGAAAAATTTTATCCCTGGCAGATCAGGTCAGGGAGTTTAATCAGAGGAGATAAAAATTATGACAGACAAAGAGTTATTTTATGATGAATTATTAGAAGCGATGCATGAAAATCCTCTATTTGAGGGTGCAAGCTTCGTGGAGCGGGAAATACCGAAAAACAATGGAATATGGGAAGGAATCGAGATCCATGTACCTAAGTGTACCGTGGCACCGATCATCAGCCCGGACCGTATGTATGATCTAAGAAGACCAGACGAAACCATAAGATCACTGGCAGAACGACTTGCGGACGACATTGGAAAAGAGATTTACCGTGAGAATGAAATCGTTGCGAAACAGTTCAGCAGCCTAATGAGACGGGAAAAAGATTTCCCGCTGGGTGCGGCAGTGGTTTCTTATGAGGCGAACAAGGAATGGCTGAAAGACCTTCCATACGAACGAATTGAGGATCTGGCAATTTACCCGAAAATGTATGTAGCGCCTGACGCATCGATCAGGATCACCTCAAGTCTTCTTTCTGAGATCCACATGACAAAAGAAGAGGTATTAAAAGCGGCCAAGAAAAATATGGCGAAGGACATGGTGTTCAAAAATTTAGAGGAAATATTGTTTGGCGATACAGTTGAGAGGGACGGTGATCCAGAGATTACCAGTGCTCTTATGCCCTCACCCATCGAATCGCCGATGTTTGTTCTTACAAATAAAGAGAGACATGATGGTGCGGCCATGATCGCATGTCCTGAGGTATTACAAACGGTTCATGGGCTTATGGGTGATGATTATTATGTTCTTCCGTCATCGGTCCATGAAGTCCTTATAGTACCGAAACATATCCCGTTGCTGCTTGAAGATATGCAGAAAACAGTACGTCAGATCAATGAAGAATCGGTTGAGCCCATCGACCGTCTTTCTGATAATGTTTATGAGTTTGATGGCAGGAATCTTAAAATCGCCGGCACTATCACCGAGGAACGGGAGAAGCTGCCAGGCATACCAAGGGAATCCCGGCATATCCGATAGGATGCCGGATCCCATAAAAATTTATATATTACGGAGGTCACTATGGACTTACAGAGAAAACTTGACTTTATAGAAAATTACAGAACCGCACTGGAATTACTGAAACACAAGGAGATGCGGATTGACTACCATTTCCCGGCCGGAAATGGGAAAGATGACCTGATCGTGGAGGTGTACCATGGAGCAGCACCAGAAGCAGACCAAGGATGAAAAGATCAAAGAACTCACCGAAAAACTGGAAGAAGGAATCAAGTCTGTGTTCGCGTCCAGTAAATACCGGGAATACCTCACCGTCATGTCTAAGTTCCATTCCTACAGCTTTAACAATTCTATTTTAATTCTCATGCAGAAACCCGATGCAAGGTATGTTGCCGGGTATCGGACATGGGAATCCCTGAACCGCCATGTAAAGAAAGGCGAGAAGGGAATCACGATCCTGGCACCCAACCCACATAGGCTGACGAAAGAAGTCACGGTCATTAACCCAGAGACCGGGCAGCCTAAGCTTGACGCAGAGGGAAAGCCGATGAAGGAACAGAAGCAGATCATCTATGCATCCTTCCGTCCTATCACAATTTTCGATGTTTCCCAAACCGAGGGAGAGCCACTTTCTGAACTTGTCACCGAGCTGAAAAAGAAAGCTTTAAATTACCCACTTCTCATGAACATCATCAAAAGCACCTCGCCCGTCCCAATTCGTTTTGAATCCTGGGAAGGATTGGCCAAGGGATACTATAACCGTACAAGTGATGAAATCGTTATCAAAGACGGGATGTCCGAGAGCCAGACACTAAAGACCGCTCTCCATGAAACCGCCCACAGCATTCTCCATGCAGACAAGAAAAATCCAAAGGATCCAGCCACAAAGGAAATCGAGGCGGAGAGCGTGGCGTTCATTGTCTGTAATCATTTCGGAATCGACACATCCGATTATTCTTTTGCATATCTCGCCAGTTGGAGCAGTTCGAAAGAACTTCCAGAGCTTCGGGCATCTTTAAAAACGATCCAGACAACGGCCCATGATCTCATCGACCGGATGGACGAACAGATCCAGAGACATATGGAGATTCAGCGGCAACCTGAGACAATCGGAACTGAGATTCAAAATACCCAGGAAATTCACCACAGTAGGAGATAACATATGACAGAACTTGAATTACTACAACAGAAGCATCGGGAAGATGCAGCCGCAAGAAGGGAACAGTTTAAGGAACGGAAACGGAGAGCACACAGACTGATCGAGCGTGGAGCCATGCTTGAGAGTGCCATAAAAGATATCTGTCCACCAGAATCCTTAACAGATAAGCAGATGGAGCAGATCATCTATTTTGCGATCCAGAACCCGGAGACGATTGCATTTATTATCGAGAAGGGACGCGAAAATCCCTTCTAATTTTCAGGAAGAAGGGCGCACTTATTACCGACCCTGGCGGGACGGTGTGCGGTCCTTCGGACAACCGGCAGAAGCCGGAAATTCAAGCGCTGATTAATGAAAATGGGAACTCATCCCATTCATTATCGGCGTATTTTCATATCTAAAAGGAGTCACATCTATGGCAATCTATCATCTATCAGTACAGATCATAAAGCGGAGCGAAGGACGTTCCGCAGTAGCAGCCGCAGCCTATCGAAGCGGCACCAGCCTTACCAGCGAGTGGGATGGAATCACCTACGATTACACAAGAAAAGGATGGGTGGAACATACCGAAATTCTTCTGCCGGAGTACGCACCGGAAAGTTTCAAGAAGCGTCAGCACCTATGGAATCAGGTTGAGATGGCAGAGAAATCCGCAAACGCACAGTTGGCACGCGAGATTGAAATTGCCCTTCCCTTGGAACTGAGCCGCGAAGCCCAAATTGCTTTAGTCCGGGAGTTCGTCCAAGAAAACTGCGTGGAGAAAGGCATGTGTGCAGATCTTGCAATCCATAATCCACCAGTCCGCAACGGTTACGGTCAGCCCATAGACCGTAATGGAAAACCCACGAATGACCCAGAACAAATGACTTTCCGAAATCCACATGCACACATCCTGGTAACCATGCGGCCGTTAAATGAACGTGGAAGATGGGAAGCTAAGTATGAGAAGAGCTATCTATGCCGGAAGGATAACAGGGAATACTCATTCCGGGCATCCAGGATCAAAGAAGCGGAGAAGAACGGGTGGAGAAAGCAGTATCGGTATTACTTTGGGAATCGGACAATCTGGCTTACCGCTGAGGCCGCAGAAAAGAAAAATCTAAGGCGGGTAGATAAGCAGCCGCGGATCAAAAATATTCCAAACCGTACCATAGCAAAGTGGAACAGCACCGAAACATTGGAATCCTGGAGAGAGTCCTGGGAAGAACTTTGCAACCGATACCTAAAAGAAAATGGAGTCGATGCACAGATCGACCACCGTTCCTATGCTGACCAAGGAATTGACCGGGTTCCCGGTGTTCATTTCGGACCGAGTGCCTATAATATGGAAAAGAAGGGAAGACGGACAGAGCTTGGAAAGCTGAATGAGGAAATCATGGATAACAACCGGTTCCTGGAGGAGACCCAGAAGGTACTCGATCAGATGGTGGCGAAGGAGAAAGAACAGCTAAAGAAGACTGCGCTCCACCTGGAATCCCTAAGAGACCGATATATCATAAGCGCATACCAAGAAGCATTGTACTCCGCATCCCTGGCCGCCGAAGGATCCTCCATCCAGGAACAGATTGCGTCTGCTAATGCGAATGCAAAGGCAATCGAACAGACCATGAAAGCCATAACGAAACTCATGGACACCATAGAGTTAAAGAATAAGGAACTATCCACCTGCTCTCTTTTCATGAAAAAGAAGCGGGAATCCATAAAAAAGGAGATCATCCAGGCGGAAAAAGAACTATCAGAGGTCAAGAAATCCCTGGAAGAATTGCAAGAGAAGAAAACTGCACTGCAGGAGAAGAAGTCCATGGATCAGGAAGTCATGAAGGAAAAGCGGAAGCGGGTGCAGTACCTAAAGAAGATGCAGACGCAGCAGTACAAAGAATTTTACCGTCTTGTGGGTGAATGCAGGGAACAAAAGGGAAAACTCCGGGAGATCCTGTGGACAGGACGCGCCGACCGGGATCAGTTTGTGGAAAAGCGTCTAAGGGATTATTATAAGGAAGATTTCCGGAACGAGATTCTGGAAGAGGTCAGAAAGAATGCACCGGATGTTCCGAAAGAGACTCCGACAAGTATGGACAGGATACGGACAAGAAAACGGTAGCTAAGAATTTCAGGCAAAGTCAACAGCTTAGTCTCGCGTCCAGTAACCTGCATATAGAAAAACTTCACAGGCCCAAGAAAAAATGCACAGGCCCGCACCAAAAGAATCAGGCACTTTCCCGCTTCACGCCGTTTCGGGTTCCAGGTAAACTAAAGGAAACGAAGGAAAGAGAGGTATTCTTATGGAAACACAAGAGTTCGATGAAGAATTGCAGGAAACGAACAGGATCTACAAGGAAATCGGCGATCTAAACACAAAGGAACTTCTGGAACTCCAGGGAGCAATTACACAGATCAAAGAAAATTCCCAGAAGGAAAAGAAAGAGAACACGTTGTCCTGGTTGGAGCAGTCCGTGATCTCCGTGTTAAAAGACTATGCGGAAGAAATCGGAGGGACATTCAATTCAGAAGATGACGAGGCCGGAAACCGGATCATCACGCTTAGAAACGATGGTGGATTTGACATTGACAGTGAGAATGTCCGTCTGCGGATGGCGCTCTCAGTGGCAAGCTATACTTACATTGGGTATGGTGATGGGAAGAGTGTTTTGAATCTTACATATGATCCGATCATAATTGGAAAGTAGAAAACGGGTAAGGAGCATAGACGGGCATGAAGAAACGGCAGACATCCTCAAACTAAGAAGATGTACTGCCGTTTTCGTTTGCATTAAAGTCCTCTATTATCTGCCGAGGAAGGCATCGAATTAGTTTCTGCATTTGTAGTAAGATATTTTCATTTGATTGTCAAGCTACTGGCCCAAATGTGTTTCATAATATATGATATGCAAGAGATACAAAGATATTCAATGGAAGAAATGGAAAAATATTCCAGATACAGACTCGAAACACACCGGATTTGCAAGATTCGATTGCGTGGCACCCGTTAAAGGGCTATAATGAAGGAAGGAAATATGGGAAAAATTGGAGGATACAAATGAAAAAAAGTATGAAAAAGATGGTGGCAGTTGCAGCTGCAGGTGTCATGGTGGTCGCAGCTGCAGTGCCGAGCTTTGCGGCAAATATTATAAGTACTGAACAGGGCGGAGTCACAAACTATATTAAAACAGATAGCTACAAAGGTTATGAGAATTTCCCGTGCTGGATTTGGTATCAGGGATATTGTTACTACTACGATCAGAACGGTAACTATTTAACGAATACGACTACGCCTGACGGCTATACGGTTGATGAATTAGGCCGTTGGACTGTCAATGGGAACCCGATTCACAATGGAGCAGGTAACTACAAAATGCACACTGAGGATTACAGTGGTAAGAGCGATGACGAGATTTGGGCGCTGATGAAAGAAAAGTTAATTCCGGTATACCAAGAGGCTATTGTGGGTTGGGATTATGACGGACCAGATGCAAATGGAAAACATATTCATATTGATCAATACACTTACGGATATGGAGATAATATCATTTGGACAGATAAAGATATGAGTACGTACGGTGGCTATGGAGAAACTGGAATCGAACACAATTCTCAAAGGCTTGGCACATTTGTAACAGCGTGGCTTGCAAATGATTGGTCTGATTTAGAACGAAGATATAACAACGCAATTTCGAAAGCTGTATATTCGCAAAAACCAGATATCAAAGAAAAAACGATTAAGACGGTTGTCGGAGATAAGATTGGAACTGAACTGTTCAATTATATTAAACAGCATGCAGACAAAGTAATCCCAGATGCTGAATGGAATCCGAATGGCAATCCTGATGGAATCAAAGCTAGCAAGTTGGATTTCTCTGCTTGGCAGAATCGTAAAACTGACTACGGAAAGACATTCTCGGTTGAAGTAACTGGTGAGGTCATCAATATTAAAGTTTACAAATAGACATATCTCATATAAAATTAAGAGGAGCCCAAAAGGCTCCTTTTTATTATGTATATGTGGAGGATGGTATGGAAAGAAAGTATGTTATTACGGTTACAACAATAAATCGCTTTTTAAGCAATTTCAATTTTTATTGTAATATTATCTGACGTAATAAAAAAGTAATGAGAGACCATATTCTATCTCTCGCGAGTAAGAATATTTTAAATGATTGCAAATGTGCCACAAAAAATTCGAGAGTCATGCATTTGATAATATAACGTATCAATGTCGCGTAATCAATGATAGAATACATATGATATATTAATATATAGACAACAATCACATTAACAAAAGCAATAGCAATAGCTATTTTTTTAAAATAATTTTGAGCGGATGAATTCTAATAATTTTTCTAACATAAGACACCTCATAGGAAAGCCATTTTGAATATTAAATTTTGAATTTGGCTTGATTTGAAAGGGAGATCATAATAAGAGTAAATCAGAGGCTGACGCATAATGAAATGACCGAAATAAAAATTTAAACAAAAACGGAGGTAACAAATGAATAAGAAATATACCGTAACTGTTAAAGAAAAAAATAAGGATTGTAAAAAAGATTATAAGGTCATTGTAATAGGCGAAAAACTAAGTTTAGCTAAAATAACAGATATGATCGTGTCGAAAATAATAAATTTAGTGTTCGTTGTATATGCAATTGCAATGATTCTGGGAATGATTCTTGTTGATCCAGCCTGGGCATTACTGGCGGGATCATTTTCATTTTTCTTCACCATATGTGCATATTTGAGAGATAAAAGTATAATTAAAATTGATAATTTATTAATTGCAGCGACTTTGTGTACAGAAATCTTTATCGGTGCTTATGTATTATTAATTCCATATGTGTCAGTTGCGGATATTTTAAAATGCGTCAGATTTGAAAATATCGGAAATACGTTAACTTATATCGGATTATTTTTCTCAGTCATAACATCAAATCATCAAAATAAGAAATAAAATGCTGAAAATGGAATTCCAATGAATATAAGATAGTCAATATATGTCCAAATAATATCATTTACATAGGGCTTCAATTCAAATTTTTTATTGTGAGACATACATAAACAAATTAATGGAGTAATAAGTATTGCCATAATGGTAATTATAATAAACCACCTCAATTGTAACATCTTATAAGTAGAAGAAGAATTGATATAATTATTAACGTGTTCTAAAAAACTAGAGCCTATATAAATTTGATTGCCTTGTTTTGTGATTTCCATAAAAACCTCCTAAAACCTTTTTCTAATATTATGTAAGAAATACACAGTTTGGTCACAAAATCTTACATACTAAAAGAAAAAAGATAAAGGAGGTTTTTACTCACATGAGATTTGAGTTTAAATCCAACAAGTTAAATTTGCAAAATTTAATCTCAGCAAAATCGAAGAAGAATATAAATCGCAAAATAATACCGATTGTGTTGGCATCTGCAATGTTAATGAATTCTGCGCCTGTTACTGCATTTGCAGATAATCGAGATGCAGGAATAATGAATAAAGATCGAGGTAAATATACATATTCTTCTGATAAATACAACGGTGTTTCTTATGAAGCTCAAAATGAAGGTGGTTTTACCGTTTATGTCCCATATAGCATGATGATGACAGGCCAGGAACGCTTCTTCAACATGTTTACAAAGTTGTTTGATATATATAGCTCTGGCGTCGGAACAAATTACGAAAAAGCCTTTGGCCAATGGACGGCTCCAGATATGGGAACGATTGGAAAGATTACAACCAAATATTATGCAAAGTTCTTATCGACAAAAGATAATGATGATAAATCAGTCATGGCAACATCAAATTTAGCAGATTATTGTCCTGAGTTCAATATTGAATATCGATATTCAGGAGTTATGGTAGATATGAATAATACTAATAGAGGAACAGTTGTAACAAATCCAACTTTTGCATCAGATTTTATCCAAGAAGGTCAAGCAAATGAAAAAAACAATGAAAGGGCAAAAACATATAAACAATTCAATAAACAAAATGAAGAAATAGGCTCATATAATGTAAAGCTTATCGAAGCACAAGAAGTAAAACATCCAAAAAGTTTGAAAAAAAATTATCCAGGAGGAAGCGGAATTCCAAGTAATATTCCAAAGGAATCTCCTTACTATGACGATGCTTCGATAAAGATGAAGATGTCAAATACATAAATCCGCTCTGAACGGAGTCACAGGATGTTCGCTGAATCTGCATGTCAAAAAAATAAAAAATTTTTCCCAGTCATTTGTCATTTTTGAAAAAACCCATCATAATATATATAGGTTTATTTGATGGGAACTTTTACGGAAGAAAACCAAAAAAAGTTTCTCCATTTTCACTAAATCTTACATAATAAGAATGTACAAATAATTTGTTTAAACGAAAGGAAAAATACTATGAGAGATGTGACAGAGTTAGTAGAATTAAGAGATCGTGCCTATGAGGGCGGCGTAGAACTGAAAAATGCAATTGTAAACAAAACGGGAAAAACAGTCCATGATTATATGTATGTGCGTGCAGATAAAATGATTCAGGCAATGCATTATGGAAGAAACAATGAATTTATGGATAATGTGCTTAAACTTTCTAACATGTTTGAACTTCCGATTCCGCGACCATTACTTGAAGGAATGGCTGATGAAGAAAAATTTAATGTTGTAAGCAGATCATATATGATCGGCCTGCTTTCATAAGAAACGTAGAAATGGGCGTTGCTACTTGGCAGCGTCTTTTTTATTGCCAGGGAATGAAAAAAGACCTGATCTGCTGACCAAGCCTTTGTATGTATCTTCTGTTAACTGGCCTTAGGACCCGGAAAGATGAACTCACATTCATCGGGAGTCAGGCGGTGTTCCGCCCAGATCCGGGCTTCGATGTCACTTAGAACTGTGATGTCACATCCTGCGGCCGGAAACGGATCTCCCTGGAAACAGTAGGGACTGCTTTCTCTTCCCTCGACGTAGAGGAAATAGGTTCCCTGCCTGGTGATATATAATTCTTCCCTGTGATAAGCAGGATCCAGGATGGTACGATGTTGGAAGTAGCCGAGGCGGCAAGAAGAGTCAGTGTTGTATGGAACAGAATTTATAATTTTAATCATAGTATTTTTCCTTTCTGTTTAACAAGTCATCACGATTTTATCCATCAAGTAGTCAATCGGGAGGCCGGGTGTTTTTAAATATTCGGTGACATCGATCATGGTGTCACATGGACCCGGCTCCGCTCTGTCAGCGCTCCATGCGGA
>ENA-ORRZ01000773-ORRZ01000773.1-human-gut-metagenome-genome-assembly--contig:-NODE-773-length-26492-cov-11.859137_pt1 | contig 26492 bp, 17 predicted proteins | sample MGYA00242185_ERZ509152 | MGnify/ENA primary metagenome ERZ509152 (study PRJEB26280, sample SAMEA2338668) | human gut metagenome | biome: human gut; feature: human-associated habitat; material: faeces... | reverse complement strand
GGAGAGCTGGCGCGAAGCGCCTGAGAGGGCAAGGCCGCTGGCGGCGGTCGTCGCCGTTGCTCCCAGAGGGAGAGGCTTTCGAGCAGCGCGGACCCTATAAAATGCATAACCCTCCTTCCCGTCGGGCATACTGCCCAAAGGAAGGAGGGTCTTTTTGTGCAGACCTTTTATAAAATCTGTCTCATCCTCATGATCGTCGGCGGCATCAACTGGGGTCTTGTGGGACTGTTCCAGTTCGACTTCGTCGGCTGGCTGCTGGGCGGCAGCGCGTCCATCTGGTCACGCATCGTGTTCACGCTGGTGGGTGTGGCCGCTGTCTGCGGCATCCCGGGCCTGTTCACGGACGAGACCGGGGAATAGAGACAAAAGAAAAAGGCTCTCATGCCGGCAGGAAATACGGCACGAGAGCCTTTTTGAATACCTATAAAGAATCCCGCCCGGTCGTCTGCGGCAATCAAACCTACCCTTTCGGACAGGTGGGTGCTCTGTCTCCGGTTTCGCGCTTCCTCATCGAGCCTTCATGGTCGACCCATGACGGGGAGGTCTGCAATCCACCGACGAACTCCAAGCTCCCGTTGAATGATTAGTAGGATCATATAAACCGCAACAAATCGCGCCGGGCAGGAAGTCTTTGCTGAAAGATCACTCGATCTCGAACTGGTCGCTCAGACGCTTCTCGAACAGCTTGCTGACTTCCAGCAGGGTCTCATCGTCATCGACCACGTCGAGATACTCGCCCTCGTCGTCCTCGCCGACGCTCAGGATGACCAGCTGGGCGTCCTCGTCCAGGTCTTCCTCATTCTCGGCGTATTCGACAACGGCCAGGTAATGCACGCCCTTATGGTCCAGAGCGTCGATCACTTCAAACGTGACCTCATTGCCGTCCTCGTCCTCGAGGGTCATCAGGTCGGGCTGATATTCCTCTTCGGTCTCAGCGGCGGACTTGTTCATATCTTCTGCCATAAGTCACGTTCTCCTGTCAAATATCTAAAAAATGGAATAACTGTCACACCCTGCCCGCTCTGCTCCTTCTGAGCTGTGGGTTCCGGGTACGCCTATAGTGTAGCGTTTTTTTGCCCGCTCGTCAAGATGTTTTTCGCATAGAAATCCAATAACAAATTTTCACGCTTTTCCCTCTCGCTTCCCGGGCCGGAATGTGATATACTATAGCGATAGCTTTTGAAAAGCCATCTTTGCTATAATATATGGACAGGGAGGCCCGATCATGAGAGCCTTGAAAAAAATAATGGCGGCACTGGCCCTGACGGCAGTTCTGGCCGGGTGCAGTGCGGACAATATCCTCTCCAGCATCCAGGGCGGGAAAGCCGACACGGTGCAGAAGATCAGCCGCCCGGCTGTGGAGTCGGCAGAGCTGCAGTTCACCCACCCGGCGGCGGGGGACACCATCGCGGTGTTCGATACCTCGGCAGGCGTGTTCAAAGCAGTGCTCTTTTCCACCGAGGCCCCACAGGCCGTGCAGAATTTCACGACTTTGGCCCAGCAGGGCTTTTACAACGGCCTGACCGTCACCCGGGTTGAGAAGGACTTCGTGGTGGAGGCCGGGCAGGGCGCGGACGGCAGAGGCACCACCATCTGGAACGGGAACCGTTTCTCCGCCGAGACCACCGATAAGCTCCACCACTATTCCGGCGCACTCTGTGCGGCAGCGGACGCCTCCGGCGACTGCGCCAGCGTCTTCTATGTCATGGAGACCCTGCCGGGCAGCAGCTCGGTGACGCAGGAGCTCATCGACCAGATGAACGCCGCCGGCTGGCGGGCCGACGTGGTGAGCGCCTACCAGACGGCGGGCGGCGCACCCTACCTCGACTACACCGACACTGTTTTCGGGCAGGTGTACGAGGGGATGGAAGTGGTGGACACCATCGCCCAGACCGGCGTGGACGAAACTCAGCGCCCGACGGAGGCTGTCACCATCAACAGTGTGAGTATTGAAACGTATCAGTAAAAACAAAGGGGACGCGGAAGCGTCCCTTTTGTTTTTGGTGTATCTTTTTGTCGAAAGCTATGATATAATGAAACTGCGGTTCATCCCCGCTATCCTTACGGGAAAGGGGGTGAAGGATGTGGAGTATCTATTTATGTTCTTGGTGTCGGTCTCGGCAAACATCGTAGGACACGTTGTTTGCAAGTGGCTTGACCGGCACAGCGATGACCGTAAGCCCGACTAAATAAGAACCCCCTTGGAGATTCCGGCTCCGAGGGGGTTCTTCCTTTTTGGGGTGTTGGACGTGGTATTTATGTTCCTGACTCTAGTATACGCGATTTATCGGAGAAGTCAAGCGCCGCACAGAAAATTTACAACCCGCTTGGAAATCTTAGATTTCCCCCGGGTGCTCTTTCCGCCACTGGATGTAGTCGTCCAATATCACCATCGCCCAGACCGGCGTGGATGAAAATCAGCGCCCGACGGAGGCTGTCACCATCAACAGCGTGACCATCACGAAATTTGAATAAGAAGCTGGTTTTCCGCCCTCCGGGCGGTGGGACAGCTGCAAAAAAATCACCCGCCAACTGGCGGGTGATCTGCGTTTATAAGGGAAAAGGGACAGGTCAGGTCGTCTTTACCTGTAGAGTGATGGCGATGTAGGTCTTCCCCCGATAGGTTTCGGCTGCTACGCCTACCTTGGTCCAGTTGCTGGAATGATCGAACTTCAGCTTAGAAGCCTCATTGTTCTGGGTGATGCAACCGATGAGATCTTCCAGCTTGGTGTTCTGATAATCGTATTGGGCGATGAGGGTCAGGGTCGAAGTTTTTTCATCGTACTTTACGTCGTGGTAGAACTTATATCTTCCAATGCTGCCGTTCAGATCGGCGTCCAGATTGGTATTGGCAAGCTTATTGGCAAGCTTTTTTTTGGCGATACGCTGCATATCAGGGTCATTGCTCAGGGGCGCGGCGCGGTCGTTGGCGCGGTCGTTGTTGATGGCCCGCATCACCTCGGCTTCGGCTTGGGCCTCCGGGCCGGAAGAACCGCCGCCACCGCTGCAGGCGGTCAGGAGCAGAAGGGTCAGTACACCGGCCAGAAGCAGGGCAGTCAGCTTTCTCAGTTTTGTCATGTGGGTCGCCTCCAATCGTTTTTGTTTTGGTGAGTCCAGTTGTTTTTTCTCATGAAGAAGCGTCCTCTCCGGCCATCTGGTCAGGGGGTTCTTCTACCCTCATTTTATCGGAGAAGAGCCGGTGCTGTCAAGCCGGAAAACTATACAAATTCGGCTCAGGAAAATTGTGAAAACAAACCGGAAAACGACGATTTTCTGCGGACTTTGCAACAAACTGTCCGGACTTCGCAAAGAAACTTTGCCACAGGGGCGGCGGGGGCGTTCAGATCTCCCCCGGGTGCTCCTTCCGCCACTGGATGTAGTCGTCCAATATCACCGTCGCGCTCACCGAGTCGAGGATGCTTTTCCGCTTTGCGCCGAAGGTGCCGCTTTCGTCGAGAAGGTCAGCAGCGGCGCAGGTGGTCTGGCGCTCATCCCACATCCGGACGGGCAGGCCGCTCCAGATCTCAACGGTTTTGGCCAGCTTGCGGCTCTTGCGGGCGCGCTCGCCCTCGGTGCCGTCCATGTTCAGCGGCAGGCCGATGACGATGAGCTCGGCTTCGATCTCCTTTGCCACCTCGCAGACCCTGGCGGCAACTTTGTCCCGGGCCTTGACGGTGATCTGAGGCGTGATGGGGGAAGTCAGGAACTCGGTGCGGTCGCAGGTGGCGAGGCCGGTGCGGCTGTCGCCGTAATCTACTGCTAAAATTTTCATGCAGGTGTCCTCTTTCTGAGATGATTTTTTCTTCATTGTACCACAGAATAGATGTCGCTGCAATTTTGTGGTACAATGATAGCTGATATTAAGTCTGAGCGCGAGGCCCGGTCTTTTGCGCCACAGTGGGCCTCAGGCGTCCAGCACGACCAAAACCGGCTTGCCAATGGCTCCCCCTTTGGGGGAGCTGTCACGCCGCGGCGTGACTGAGAGGGCAAGGACGCGGACAGCGAGACTCAGGCGCAGCGATGGTATCGCCCTGACAAAGGCTTCTGCTTATCGCTGTGCGATGGTTCTGTCATGCCGGGCTAGCCCTCTCCGTCACCTTCGGTGACACCTCTCCCAAAGGGAGAGGCTTTTGGCTCCCACGATAGAAAATTGACCCAACGGAGAGATTCACCATGTTAAAACTACTTTTAGGCGGTTCCGGCAGCGGAAAGACCACCCTGCTGTACCAGCGCATCCGGGCGCGGGCCGAGGCGGGGGAGAAGAGCATCCTGCTGGTGCCGGAGCAGTTCACCTCGTCCACCGAGGGCCGCATCCACCGGGAGATGGGCGACGCGCTGAGCGGACTGGTGGAGAGCTTTTCCTTCACCAGCCTCGCCGAGCATATCTTGTCGGCGGAGGGCGGCTCTGCCGTCCAGACCCTCAGCGACGCGGGCCGGGCCGTGCTGGTGCGCCGCGCCCTCGAGGAACTGCAGGACAACGTCCATTACTATTACCGCCACCGCCGCTCGGCCGCCTTCTGCCAGATGGCCGCCGAGACCATCGACGAGCTCAAGAGCGCGGGCCTCTCGGGCCGGCAGCTCTATGAGCTGGCGCAGGACTGCGGCACCGACAGCGCCAAACTCAGCGAACTGGCCCTCATCTTTCAGGGCTACGAGACCCTGCTGGCCGGGACAGGCATGGACCCCTCCGACCGGCTGGAGCTGGCCGCATCCCGCCTCGAGGCCGCACTGGCCCGGGGCGAACTGCCGGAGTTCCTGCGGGACAGGGCTGTCTTTATCGACGAGTTCGACACCTTCAACGCCCCGAAAAAGCGGCTGATGGGCGCTCTGCTGGCCTCGCTGCCCACCGTGACGGTGGCCCTCTGCGACGACAGCACCCCCCTCGTGCCGGGGGACATGAGCCTTTTCTCCGGCGCGAAGCAGGTGGCGGCGCAGCTGCGCCAGCTGGCCCGCCGGAACGGCACTGAAGTGGCCGTGCCGGAACTGCTGCGCCGGGACGTGCGCCACGCCGACGCCCCCGGCCTCGCCGCTGCGGCCCAGCTGCTGGCCGCGGGCCGGTGTGACCCGCCCACGGCCTGCCCGGAAATAAAATTATTCGCCGCTCCCAGCCGGGAGGAAGAAGCCCGCGCCGCCGCCGCTGCCATCCGCCGCCTCATGCGGCAGGGCGTCCGCTGCGGGAAGGTGGCGGTGGTCTGCCGCGACATCTCGAAATACCGCGCCGCCGTGAAGTACGAGTTCCGGATGGCGGACATCCCCCTCTACTGCGACGAGCCGACTACCCCCGAGTTCAGCGCCCCGGCCACGGCGGTGCGGTGTCTGCTGGCCATTGCCCGGGGTGCAGAGCTGACGGAACAGCTCACCACCCTGGCCAAGACCGGCCTCTGCACCCTCACCGAGGAAGAGGTCTGCGCCCTTGAGAACTACGCCTACACCTGGTCGCCGAATGCGGCGGCGTGGCGTGCGCCTTTCGAGAAGAACCCCCGGGGCTTCGGCGATGTGGAGCCCACCGACGAGGACAAAGAAAACCTCGCCCGGGCCGAAAAGGCCCGCGCCCTTCTCATCACCGCCGCCGACGGTCTGCGCGCGAAGCTCCGCTCTGCCAACGCCGAGCAGATGAGCCGCGCCCTTTACTTCTGCCTGAAGGAGCTGGGCGCGGAGGACGCTCAGGCCGCGCAGGTGGAGGCCATCCGGGCCGAGCGGGGCATCCCCGCCGCCGAGGAAGCCGCCCGGGAGTGGAACGTGGTCATGGGACTGCTGGACGAGATGGCAAGCCTGCTGGGAGGCCAGAGCGTCACCATCCCTGAGTACGAAGAGCTGTTCGGGCTGCTGCTGCGCTCGTCGGACCTCGGCCACATCCCCCAGACGCTGGACGCCGTGGTGCTGGCCAGCGCAGGCAAGATGCGCCTTGACGCACCGGACTATGTCTTTGTGCTGGGCCTCTCCGAGGGCGAATTCCCCGCCGCGCCCGGCGAGACGGGCCTGCTGACCCACGCCGACCGCGACGCCCTGATGGCGCAGGAGATCGAGCTTCCGGACTGCTTCGAGAACCGGGTGGTGCGGGAACAGGTCTGCTTTTATAAGGCCCTCACCGCCCCGGCAAAGGGGCTCTGGCTCAGCTGGCCGAAGGGGCAGGGCCAGACCCTCTGCGCCGCCCTCGAGCCCATCGTGGACGTGCTGAGACCGGGTGCGCCGGAACTCGACCTGACCGACCTCGCCGCCACTGCCGCCGACGGCCTCGACGTGCTGGGCGGCGGCTGGCCTCTGACGGAGATCGAACGCGCCAGCCTCACCGAGGCCCTTCATGCCCCCGGCGGGGCAGAACCCGAGGGCCTCGCCCTCCTGCGCCGGATGGCGGGCCGCAGCCCCCGTCAGGTCAGCGACCTCGAGGCGCTGGAAACGCTGCTGGGCCGGCGGCTCCGCATCTCGCCCAGTCAGCTCGAAAAATACTACACCTGCCGGTACGGTTATTTTCTGCAGTACGTGCTGGGCCTGCGCCCCCGCAAGCGGGCGGAGCTCTCCGCCGACCAGAGCGGCACCCTCATGCACTGGGTGCTCCAGATGGCCCTCGATCCTCACCCCGGCCCTGACAACCCCTGCGCTGGCTTACAGCCCTTCCTCGACCTCGACGACGAGGCCATGGCGGCGCTGGCCGGGCTTCTCGTAGATGAGTACGCAAAGCGCTACCTCCCCGAGGACACGGCCCGCTTCGCCTATCTGCTCTCCCGCCTCAAAAAGAGCATGACGGGCCTGCTTTGCTACCTGCGGGACGAGCAGCGCCAGTCCAGCTTCAAGCCGGTGGCCTGTGAGCTGAAGATCGGCCCCGGCGAGGACGCCGTGCGGGGCCAGACCTACCGCCTCTCCGATGGCCGGACGGTGCAGCTCATCGGCACTGTGGACCGCGCCGACGAGTGGATCGAGGACGACGGCACCCGCTGGGTGCGGGTGGTGGACTATAAGACCGGCACGAAAAAGCTCGACCTGCGGGAAGTCTACTGCGGCCTCGACTGTCAGATGCTGCTCTACCTGTTCAGCCTGACCCGGGACGCCGACGGACGATTCACCGGGGCAGAACCTGCGGGTGTGCTGTATCTGCTGGCCGACCCGGCCCCCGAGACGACCACCCGGGGCAAGGCCGCCCGGAGCATGGAATACAAGCTGGACGGCCTCGTCCGGGACGAGCAGAAAGTCTTTGACGCCATGGACGCCGAGGAGACGGGGCGGTATCTGCCCTTCAGCTTCCGGGGCGGTGTACCCAGCCCCTACCAGAAAGAGAAACGTGCCGACAAGGCCAAGCTCTCCCGCATCCAGCTCCATCTGGACGACCTTGTGACCCGGATGGGCGAACAGCTCTACAGCGGCTGCATCGCCGCCGAGCCGCTGGTCACGGGACGCAGCCCCTGCCGGTGGTGTGACTACGGTTTCATCTGCTGCCATGAGGACGGCATCGGAGAGCGGGCGCTGGACGCCCCTGCAAAGCCTTTTGAACCGGAAGAGAAAAAGGAGGAAGACCAGTGAGCGAGACAAAATGGACCCCGGCCCAGCGTGCCGCCATCGACGACCGGGGCGGTGCGCTGCTGGTGAGCGCCGCCGCCGGCAGCGGCAAGACCGCTGTCCTGACGGAGCGGGCCGTCCGGCTCATCACCGACCCGGAACATCCCGTGGACGCCGACCGGCTCCTCATCGTCACCTTCACCAACGCCGCCGCCGCAGAGCTCCGCGCCCGCATCGGGCAGGCGCTGCTCCGCCGCAGTCAGGCAGAGCCGGGCAACACGGCCCTCCGCCGCCAGCGGATGCTTTTGCAGAGAGCCCCCATCTGCACCATCGACGCCTTCTGCCTCGACCTGCTCCATAAGCACTTTCAGGCGCTGGACATCCCGCCGGACTTCACCCCTGCCGACCCCGGCAGCGTGGAGATGCTGCGGAACGCGGCCCTCTCCGAGACGCTGGAAGCGGCCTATCAGGATGCGGACTTCTGCGCCTTCGCCGACCTCTATGGCAAGGGCCGCACCGACAAGGCGGCGGGGGAGGCTGTTTTGCAGGTCTATGACTTCCTCCGCGCCCTGCCCGACTACGATAAAAAGCTGGACGAGATGCTGGCCCCGTGGCAGGACGAGAACGGCTTTGCCCGCACCTGCTGGCATGATATTCTGATGCAGGAGGCCGCCCGCTCTGCCCGGGCCGCGAAGGAGCTGCTCTGCGCCGCGCTGAACGACTGCAAGGCGGACTTCGTGACTGCGCAGGCCGACGCCGAGGCCAGCAAGAAGACCCCTGCCGCCAAGGAAAAGGCCGTGGCGGCAGTGAACGAGAAGTTCGCCGAACCCCTCGAGCGGCTGGAAAACTCCGCCGCCCTGCTGGGCGAGGTGGAGCGTCTGGCCGGGGCGGGGGAATGGACGCCCCTCTACGACAGGCTGACGCCCTACGTCCTCGGCATGGAACAGGCCCCCGGCCTCAAAAATATGAAAAAGCGGCTCACCGGTGAGCACAAGGACGCCGTCAAGACCCGGGCCGACGAGGCCGCGAAGCTCTTTGAGAAAATCGAAGACCTCATCAGTTGCAGCCTCGACGAAGCCGAGCTTGACCGGAAAGCCGCCGAACCCTGCCTCCGCGCCCTCTTTGCCGCCGTGCGGGACTTCGACGCCCGCTTTGCGGCCCGGAAGCGGGAGAGAAGATTGCTGGAATTCAGCGACTTCGAGCATCTGGCCCTGCGGCTCCTGCGGGACGCCGACGGCCAGCCCACCGAGCTGTGTCAGGGCATCCGGCAGGGCTACGCCGCCGTCATGGTGGACGAGTACCAGGACACGAACGCCCTGCAGGACGCCCTTTACCGCTGTCTGGCCAGCCCGGCAGGGGATGACCTCTTCCTCGTGGGCGACTTAAAGCAGAGCATCTACCGCTTCCGTCAGGCGGACCCCAGCATCTTCCGGGAAAAGCTGGAGAGCTGGCCCCTCCTGCCCGGCGGCGAAGCCCGCCCCCGGCCCGAAGACGGCAGCCCCGGCGAGAACGCCATGCTGGCGCTGGACGCCAACTTCCGCTCTGCCCCGCAGGTGGTGGCAGGCATCAACTTTATCTTCGAACAGCTCATGACGCCTGCTCTGGGCGACACGGCCTACGGCGACGGCCAGCGCCTCGTCTGCGGCGCACCCGGCGCGTACGAGGGCAGCGTGGAGGTCCACTTCCTGCCCGACGATGCCGCCGAGACGGATGCAAAATATATCGCCGACCGCATCGAGGCGATGGTGACTTCCGGCGAGCCGGTGCGGGACGGCGGCACCACCCGCCCGGTGCAGTACGAAGACTGCTGTGTCCTGCTGGCGGCGAGAGGCGACTTTCCGGCCTACGCCGAGGCCCTGACGGCCCGGGGAATCCCGGTCTACGCCGACGCCCGGGAGAACCTGCTGGACGCGCCCCACATCCGCCCCCTCATCGCCCTGCTGCGGGTCATCGACAACCCCGCGCAGGACATCTATCTCGCTGCCGCCATGCTGGGGCCGATGTTCGGCTTTACGGACGACGACCTCGTCCGTCTCCGGGCCGGGGCGCAGACACCCGATCAGCACACCCGCATCAGCCTCTACGGCGCAGTTTTACAGACCGTCCAGAGCGGGGCGGAGGATGATTTCACCCGCCGGGTGCAGGCGTTCTACCGGCGTCTGACAGCCCTGCGCCGGATGGCCCGGAGCGTGCCGGTGGAGGAACTGCTGGAAGAAATTTTTGTTTCCACCGGCTACCTCGCCGCCCTCGGTGCCATGGAGAACGGCCAGCGCCGCCGGGAGGACGCGCGGCGCTTCGCCTCCTTCTGCGCCGGGGCGGGCGCGGGCGGCATCTCGGCCCTCGTCCGTGCCATCGACGCGGCCACGCTGGCGGGCTCCACCGGGCAGGAGACTGCCCCCGGCGGGGCGCGGCCCGGCTGCGTCACCATCATGACCATCCACCGCTCCAAGGGCTTGCAGTTCCCGGTGGTGTTCGTGGCCGACACGGCCCGGCAGTTCAACGCCGCCGACACCCGCCAGCCCGTCCTGCTCCACCGCGTCTGCGGCGCGGGTCTCCGTCTCCGTCCCGAGGGCGGCGAGGGGGCCTATAAGACGGCGGCCTACACCGCCCTCTCCACCGTCCATGCCGCCGAGATGCGGAGCGAGCAGATGCGGCTTTTGTATGTGGCCCTCACCCGGGCGCAGGATAAGCTGATCCTGACGGTCCCGCTGGGCATCGGCCGGACGTCCAACCCCTTCGCCAAAGCCGCCGCCTTCCTCGCCGCCGGGGCGGGGGAGACCCTGAACGCTCAGGCGGGCAGCTTCGCCGACTGGCTGCGGGCGGCGCTCCTCGTCCACCCCAACGGCGGGCCTCTCCGCCGTCTGGCCGGGAACCTCGAGCTGCCCTTTGCGGACACCGGGAGCACCATCGCCCTCACAGTGCAGGCCGATGTCCTCCCGCCCGAAGAAGCCCCCGCCGAGGCGGAAGAGCCGCCCCGGCCCGAGGCCGACCCGGCCCTTGTGGAGACGCTGCGGCAGGGCTTCGGCTGGCGGTATCCGGCGGCAGCGCTGGCGGACATCCCGGCCAAGGTCAGCGTGACCAGCCTCGTCCACGCCGCGGAGCAGACTACCCTCGAGCGCCCGGGCTTCCTCTCGAAGGACGGCCTCACCGCCGCCGAGATGGGTACGGCTCTCCATGCCTTCCTCGAGCACGCCGACTTCGGGGCGCTGGCCGCTGTGCGGGACGCGGAGGACGACGCCGTTCTGGATGCCGTCCGCGCCGAGCGGGAGCGTCAGGCGGCGGCGCAGCTCACGCCCCCCGCCATTGCCGGGAAGCTGGATGTCTATAAGATACTCCGCTTTGTGCGCAGCGAGGCGTTCCGCCGCATCTGCGGGGCAGAGGATGTGCTGCGGGAGCTGGCTTTTATCACCTCGCTGCCCGCCGCCGAGGTCATGGCCGCTCAGGGCCGCGCCCTGCCCGACGGCCCTGCCGCCGATGCCGGGGTGCTGGTGCAGGGCATCGCGGACATCGTCCTCGTCTACCCCGACCACCTCGAGCTTCTGGACTACAAGACGGACCGCCGCAAGACTCCTGCCGACTTCGTCCGCGCCTACCGCGCTCAGCTGGAGCTCTACGCCAGGGCCATTGATAAGCGCTTCGCCCCCCGGCGGGTGACTTATAAAGGGATATATTCGCTGGAGCTGGGGGAGCTGATAGAGGTATAAATAAGAAAGCAGGGCGCAAAGCCTCTCCCTTTGGGAGAGGTGTCACCGAAGGTGACGGAGAGGGCAAGGATGCTGACAGAGAAGCACAGGCATAGCGATAGGATCGCTCTGACAAAGAGCCTGCCTATCGCTGTGTGTCGGCTCTGTCGTGCCGGGCTTGCCCTCTCAGGCGCTTCGCGCCAGCTCTCCCAAGGGGAGAGCCTTGAAGCCGCCCCTAAACATAAAATTTCAAATTCCAGCATAAAAAAGCTTGACAGCCTCCCCGGGGTGTGGTAGAATACTCAAGTAAAGAAAGCAGCTACGGCCTGTGCCGCGCTCGCCTTGAGGGGTAAGGACCCCCGGGCTATACCCTGAACCGATTCGTCTTGTAGACCGAATCGCGCTCTTGAGTGAATTTCGCGCGGCTGTCCCGAAACTGGGGCGGCCGCGTTTTCTATGCCAAAAAACGCAACACTATGGACTATTGTTTGGAGGTGCATTCATTATCGCTACCGCTGGAAAGTCGAAGGAACTGGAGATCAACGGTCAGATCCGTGACCGTGAGGTTCGCCTGATCGGAGCCGACGGCGAGCAGAAGGGCGTGGTCAGCATTCAGGTGGCCATGCGCGCTGCTGAGGACGCCGGACTTGATCTGGTCAAGATCGCCCCGCAGGCTGTCCCGCCTGTGTGCAAGGTGCTGGATTACGGCAAGTACCGCTTTGAACAGCAGAAGAAGGAGAAGGAAGCCAAGAAGAACCAGAAGGTGGTCGAAGTCAAAGAGACCCGCCTCTCGCTCAACATTGACACCAACGACTTCAACACCAAGCTGAACCAGACGGCCAAGTTCCTGGCCGCTGGCCACAAGGTAAAGGCCTCGATCCGTTTCCGCGGCCGTGAGATGGCGCACAGCGCACTCGGTGCTGACGTGCTGAAGCGCTTTGCTGAGGCTCTGCCTCAGGCAAGCATGGATAAGCCGCCGGTCCTCGAGGGCCGCACGATGTCCATTCTGCTGATCCCGAAACCCAATAAGGACTAATTTTAGGAGGATACTAAAATGGCTAAGATGAAACTGAAGACGCACTCCGGCGCTAAGAAGCGCTTTAAGCTGACCAAGAACGGCAAGATCAAGCGCGGCCATGCATTCCGCAGCCACATCCTGACCAAGAAGACCACCAAGCTGACCCGTGGTTACCGTCAGCCCAGCTACGTTGATAAGACCAACGCAGCTACCATCAAGAGCATGCTGCCCTACGCCTAAGAGCGAGCCGCAGGCAAACACATTCTACTGAGAGAACTAAAGGAGATATAAAAAATGGCACGTATTAAGGGCGCAACCATGACTCACAAACGTCGCAAGAAGATGCTGAAGCTGGCCAAGGGCTTCTACGGCTGCAAGAGCAAGCACTTTAAGATGGCTAAGCAGCAGGTCATGAAGAGCGGCAACTACGCTCTGGCTGGCCGCCGCATGAAGAAGCGCCAGTTCCGCAACCTGTGGATCTGCCGCATCAACAACGCTGTCCGTCCTCTGGGCATGAACTACTCCAGCTTCATGGCTGGCCTGAAGAAGGCTGGCATTGAGCTGAACCGCAAGATGCTCAGCGAGATGGCCATCAACGATCCCAAGAGCTTCGCAGCTCTGGTCGAGACCGTGAAGAACGCCTAATAGACCTTAAAAAAGACGCCCGCGCGTATCAAATACGCGGGCGTCCTTTTTGTATGTTTTGGTAGTTGGAGGAAAGACGGATGGAGAAGATCACCAGCCGGGAAAACGCAAAAGTCAAATACGCCTGCCGTCTGGCGTCCAGCGGGGCGTTCCGCCGGGCCGAGGGCCGCTTTCTGGCCGAGGGGCGGAAGCTCTGCCCCGAGCTTTGCCGGGGCGCAGAGCTGGAGACCCTCTTCTGCACCGAGTCGGCGCTGGAAAAATGCCCGGAGCTTTCGGAGCTTCCGGGCGAACACTACCTTGTGGAAGACCATGTGGCCGATAAGCTGGCCGACGTGGGGACCCATCAGGGGGTGTTCGGCGTCTTCCGCACCCCGGTGCATACCTTAGAAGAGGTGAAGACCGGCGGGCGCTACCTCGCCCTCGAGCGGGTGCAGGACCCCGGCAATGTGGGGACGCTGCTCCGCTCTGCGGCGGCCTTCGGCTTTGACGGCGTGCTGCTCAGCGACGGCTGCGCCAGCGTCTTTGCGCCCAAGACCCTTCGGGCCTCCATGGGCGCAGCGGTGCGCATCCCCGTCATCGAGGCGGGGAAGATGCCCGAGGCCATCGCCCTGCTGCGGGAGAAGGGCATCACCTGCCTTGCCGCCGCCCTCTACCAGTCCCAGCCCCTGAGTGCGGCGGCGTCCGGCTATCCGGACGGCGTCTGCGTCGTCATCGGCAGCGAGGGTCAGGGCCTCACCGATGAGACCATCGCCGCCTGCACCGGCACCGTCCGCATCCCCATGACCGACCGGGTCGAGAGCCTGAACGCTGGCATCGCGGGCAGCATCCTGCTCTGGCATTTCCGGGAGGAGAGCCTGTGACGCGGGCCGGGGAGGGGCAGCTGAGCCTTTTCCCGCCTGAACCGGCCCCCGACCCGCTCCTGTGCTGGCTCTGGCTGGCGGGGACGCTGGGCGCGGGCAGCCAGCGGGCCGGAGCCGTGCTGGACGCCTTCGGCGGGGCGCAGGAGGCATGGGAGGCCCGGGACACCGACGCCTTTGCTGCCGCTGCCGGACCTGCCGCCGTCCAGCGCGCCTGCCTGCCGGATAACACCCCCGAGCACTACCGGGCCTTTGCGCGGCGGTGCGCGGCCCGGCGCATCCGCATCCTGCCCTATGACGACCCGGACTATCCGCTGGCCTTCTCCCGCATCTCCGATATGCCGCTGGTGCTCTACTGCACCGGCGACCCCCGCTGGCTCAATGAGCCTGCCGCCGTGGGAATGGTGGGGACCCGGAAGCCCACCGAATACGGTCTGCGGGCCGCAGAGGACATCGGGCGGGGCCTCGCCCGGGCGGGGGCCGTCATCGTGAGCGGTCTGGCCGACGGACTGGACAGCGCCGGACACCGGGCGGCGGTAGGGGAGAACTGCCCCACCATCGCGGTGATGGGCGTCCCCATCGACCGGACCTACCCCGCCGCCAACCGGGAACTCCGCCGGGCCATCGAGAGGCGGGGCTGCGTCATCAGCGAGTACCCGCCCGAAAGTGAGCCGGTGGGTGCCGTGGGATTTTTGCAGCGCAACCGCCTCATCGCGGCCCTCTCCGGGGCGCTGGTGGTGGTGGAGGCCAAGGAAAAGAGCGGCACCATGTCCACCGTGGGCCACGCAGAGCGGTACGGTAAGCCGGTGTTCGCCGTGCCGGGCAGCATTTTTTCGCCCGCCTCGGCGGGGACGAATGCCCTTCTGCGGGACGGACGCGCAAAAGCGGTCTGTACAGCGGCGGATTTATTTGGTACACTGGGGCTGCAGACCGCAAGACCGGCCCCGGCGCCCCGGGAGACGCCCCGGCCCCTGAGTGAAAATGAGCGGCTGGTGCTCTCCTGTCTCGGCGCAAAGGCGCAGGGCGTGGAGGAGCTGGGCGTCAAGAGCGGCCTGCCCACGGCGGCGCTGCTGGGCGTCCTGATGAAGCTCGAGCTTGCGGGCCGGGTGAGCTGCCTGCCGGGCAAACGGTATATTCTGCGCGGAGGAAGCGCAAGTTAAAGAGGAATAACCTCTCCGTCATCGCTGCGCGATGCCACCTCCCCTACGGAGGGGAGGCCTTGGCATATCGGAAAGCCTCGCCTCTTCGCCAGAGGCTCCCCTACTAGGGGCAACAACGACGACCGCCGCCAGTGACGGAAGCAGGGAGTCGTTGTTGGGGCAGCGGCCAGCAAGACGCAAGCGAAGCGCTGCGGATGCTGGGTGCCGCAACCCGGCCTTGTCTGCGAAGCAGACTGAGAGGTTGTACGAAGGCGGGCCTGCCCGAGCAGCAGCGGCTGATGAGGATTTATATATAGGAGAAGAACGTAATGGCAAAACTCGTCATCGTGGAGTCGCCTGCCAAGGCGAAGACCATCGGCAAATATCTGGGCAAAGACTACGAAGTTACGGCCAGCATGGGCCACATCCGCGATCTGCCCGCCTCCCAGCTGGGCATCGACATCGAGCATGACTATGCGCCGCAATACATCAGCATCAAAGGCAAGGAAAAGCTCATCAAAGAGCTGAAGAGCAAGGCCAAGCACTCCGACGGTGTGCTGCTGGCGACCGACCCGGACCGTGAAGGCGAAGCCATCAGCTGGCATCTGGCCAACATCCTGGGCCTCGACCCCCACGAGCCCAACCGCGTGACCTTCGATGAGATCACCAAGAAGGGCGTGAAGGAGGGCATGGCCCACCCCCGCGCCATCAATGAAGACCTCTTCAACGCCCAGCAGGCCCGCCGTGTGCTGGACCGTCTGGTGGGCTATAAGCTGAGCCCCTTCCTGTGGCGGAAAGTCCGGCGCGGTCTGTCGGCGGGCCGCGTCCAGAGCGTGGCCGTCCGCATCATCGACGACCGCGAGAAGGAGATCGAAGCCTTCAAGCCCGAGGAATACTGGAACGTGGACGCCACCCTGGGCGTGGGCCGGAAGAGCTTTACGGCCCGTCTGGCCTCCGACGACAAGGGAAAAAAGCTCCTGCCGCACTCTGAGGCCGAGGCCCGCGCCATCGAAAAGGGCCTCGAGGGGGCCGAGTACACCGTGGGCGAACTGAAAAAGGGCAAGCGCGCAAAGCAGCCCACCCCGGCCTTCATCACCAGCACCCTGCAGCAGGAGGCATCCCGCCGTCTGGGCTTCACGGCCACCCGCACCATGCGGGCTGCCCAGACCCTGTACGAAGGCGTGGACATCGCCGGCCACGGCACCATGGGCCTCATCACCTATATGCGTACCGACAGCCTCCGCATCTCCGACGAGGCCGTGGCAGCTGCCAGAGAGTACATCGCCGGGGCCTACGGCGAGAGCTATATCTGCCCCTACAAGCGCACCTGGAAGACCAAGAGCGCCACGGCAGCGCAGGACGCCCATGAGGCCATCCGTCCCTCTGTGCCGGGCCTGACCCCCGACGAGGTGGACAAGAGCATCAGCGGCGATACCGCCAAGCTCTACCGGATGATCTGGAGCCGCTTCATGGCCAGCCAGATGGCGGACTGCCAGCAGGACACCGTGTCCGTCACCGTCTATGCCGGCGGCTACCGCTTCAAGGCCAGCGGCTACACGGTCACCTTCGACGGTTTCACCGCCCTGTACGAAGAGGCCACCGACGAGAAGGAAAAGAAGGAGACCAGCCTTCCTCCCCTCGAGGAGGGTCAGGTGCTCAAGCTGCGGGAGCTGAAGAGCGAGCAGAAGTTCACCCAGCCCCCCGCCCGCTACACCGAAGCCACCCTCATCAAGGCGCTGGAAGAGAACGGCATCGGCCGCCCCTCCACCTACGCCCCCATCATCACCACCATCATTGACCGCGGCTATGTGGAGCGGGAACAGAAGAAGCTCAAGCCCACCCTGCTGGGCCGGGCCGTGGACGGCCTGATGCTGGAGCAGTTCCCCCACATCGTGGATGTGGACTTCTCGGCAGAGATGGAGAAGAACCTCGATAAGGTCGAGAGCGGCAAGACGGACTGGCACAAGACCGTGGACGACTTCTACAAGGGCTTCGCCGCCAGCCTCGAGCAGGCCGAGAAGAACATGGAAGGCAAGAAGGTCAAGGTGCCGGACGAGCCGTCCAGCGAGGTCTGCGACCTCTGCGGCCGTCCCATGGTCATCAAGGTGGGCAAGTACGGCAAGTTCCTGGCCTGCAGCGGCTTCCCCGAGTGCCGCGGCACCAAGCGCCTCGTGAAGGACACCGGCGGCATCTGCCCCAAGTGCGGCAAGGGCCGTATGCTGGAGCGCAAGAGCGCCAAGGGCCGCATCTACTACGGCTGTGAGCGCTACCCCGACTGCGACTTCATGACCTGGGATATGCCGGTGGCCACCAAGTGCGAGAAGTGCGGCTCCACCCTGTTCCGCAAGGGCTCCAAGCTCTACTGCGCAAAAGAGGGCTGCGACTTCGAGATGCCGGTGCCGAAAAAGGGCGATTAAGAGAGAAACGGGCTTGCCCTCTTGGATAGAGCACTTTCCCGTTAGGACCTCTCAGGCGCTTCGCGCCAGCTCCCCTTAAAAGGGGAGCCATTGGCAGGGCGGGCCACTTCCTACTGGACGCCTGAGGCCCAATGTGGCGCAAAAGGGCGGGCCTTGCTGCAGAGGCCAGCAGCTTCTGGACAACGCACCTTGTCAAGCTGCCGCTGGCCTAGACAGCAGGGCACTACAGTCCACGAAACAAATAAGATTTGCTCATCCCATGCAAGCCTGACCGACTCGCCAGTGCCTCTCCCTCTGGGAGAGGTGGCAGCGCGGCAGCGCTGACGGAGAGGGCAAGCCCGCTAAAGGATAAGATGATAACAATGAACAACTATAAAGTTACTGTTTTAGGTGCCGGTCTGGCGGGCTGCGAAGCGGCCCTCTGGCTGGCGGGCAAAGGCGTGCAGGTGGAGCTCTACGAGCAGAAGCCTGCCCACTTCTCCCCGGCCCACAAGAGCGAGGGCTTCGCGGAGCTCATCTGCTCCAACAGCCTGAAAGCCGAGCGTCTGGACTCCGCCTCCGGCCTGCTGAAAGAGGAGATGCGCCGGATGGGCAGTCAGCTCCTGAACGCCGCCGAGGCGGCCCGCGTGGCCGCGGGCGGTGCGCTGGCCGTGGACCGCGACACCTTCAGCGCCGAAGTCACCCGGATGGTGGAGGCTGAGCCGAACATCACCGTTCACCGGGAGCGGGTGGAGCACATCGACGAGAGCACCCCCATCCTCGTGGCCACCGGCCCCCTGACGGACGGTGCGCTGGCGGACGAGATCGGCCGCCTGACCGGCGACGAGCGCCTCCACTTCTACGACGCCGTGGCCCCCATCGTGACGGCGGAGAGCCTCGACTATGAGAAGGTGTTTGCCGCCTCCCGTTACGACCGGGGCGAGGCCGACTACCTCAACTGCCCCTTCAACAAGGCCGAGTATGAGGCATTCCACGCCGCGCTGGCCTCGGCAGAGCGAGCTCCGCTCCATGAGTTCGACGTGGGCGCAGAGCAGGGCGCACAGCCCGACCCCGATGCCCACGGCAAAAAAGCGGATACCGTCACGGTCTACGAGGGCTGTATGCCCATCGAGATCATGGCGGCCCGGGGTGCCGACACCATGCGGTTCGGCCCCCTGCGCCCGGTGGGCCTCATCGACCCCCGCACCGGCCACCGCCCCTGGGCCAATGTCCAGCTCCGGGCCGAAAATAAGGAGCGGACCCTGTATAACATCGTGGGTTTCCAGACAAACCTGAAATGGGGCGAGCAGAAGCGGGTGTTCAGCATGATCCCCGGCCTCGAGAACGCCGAGTTCGTCCGGTACGGCGTCATGCACCGCAACACCTTCCTCGACGCACCCCGGGTGCTGAGCGCAGGGCTCTGCCTCAAGGAGCACCCTAACGTCTTCTTTGCAGGCCAGATCACCGGCTTCGAGGGCTATATGGAGAGCGCGGCCTGCGGCCTGCTGGCGGCGCGGAACATTTACGCCCGTCTCGAGGGCAAAGAGCTGCCCGCACCGCCCATCGACACCATGTGCGGTGCGCTCATCCAGTATCTCACCACCGAGAACAAACACTTCCAGCCCATGGGCGCGAACATGGGCATCCTGCCCCCGCTGCCGGAGGACCAGCGTCCCCGCGACAAGCGCCTGCGTTACATGGCTGTGGCCGAACGGGCCGTGGCCAGCTTCCAGCGGTGGCTGGATGAAAATAACTTCTGAATGGGCAGTGGGCTAGGCTGCTGACAGAAAGGATGAAACCTATGAAGATCATCGTAGATATGATGGGCGGCGACAACGCCCCCCTGGCCGTGCTGGAAGGCGCGGCTGCTGCCGTGAAGGAATACGGCGTCCAGCTCATCGGCGTGGGCGACGAGGCCCTTGTCCGCAAGACCGCCGCCGACAACAACATCTCTCTGGACGGCATCGAGCTGGTGAACTGCACTGAGGCCATCGAGATGTGCGACGAGCCGGCCAGGGCTATCCGCACGAAGAAGGATTCCTCCATCGTCGTGGGCCTGAATATGCTCAAAGAGGGCAAAGGCGACGCCTTCGTCTCCGCCGGCAGCACCGGCGCGCTCCATGTGGGCGCAAGCCTCATCGTCCGCACCCTGCGGGGCATCAAGCGCCCGGCGCTGGCCACCATGGTGCCGGCCAAGAACAAGGCGTATCTGCTGCTGGACTGCGGCGCGAATGTCGAGTGCCGCCCCGAGATGCTGGCCGCTTTCGCCGTCATGGGCAGCTGCTACGTGAACAAGGTGGAGGGCCGCACCTCCCCCAGCGTGGCGCTGGCCAACAACGGCGCAGAGGAGAGCAAGGGTACCCCCATGCTCAGAGAAGCCCATCAGCTGCTCAAGACCATCCCGGGCATCCGCTTCGTGGGCAACATCGAGCCCCGTGACGTACCAAACGGCGACGTGGACGTGGTCGTCTGCGACGGCTTCACCGGCAACGTCATCCTCAAGCTGACCGAGGGCGTTGCCAAGATGCTGCTGGGGATGCTCAAGGGAATGTTCCTCAAGAATCTGGGCGGCAAGCTGGCCTATCTGCTGCTGAAGGACAGCGTGTCCGACCTCAAGCACCAGATGGACAGCGAGGAGTACGGCGGCGCACCCTTCCTGGGCGCAAAGCAGCCGGTCATCAAGGCTCACGGCTCCTCCAAGGCCAAGGGCATCAAGAACGCCATCCGTCAGGCTAAGATCTGCGTGGAGAACGATCTGTGCGGCACCATGCAGAGCGCATTGGATGAACTGAACACCACCAAGGAATAACATCGCAAAAGGGAGTAAAAAAACATGAGCCATCAGTTGGAAACAATTATTGGTTACAAGTTCAAGCACCCGGAGCTGCTGGAAACGGCGCTCACCCACACCAGCTACGCCAACGAGACCCGCCCGCCCGTCAAACACAACGAGCGGCTTGAGTTTCTGGGCGACAGCGTGCTGCAGATCGTCTCGGCGGACTATCTGTTCCACGCCTACGCCGACCGCCCTGAGGGCGATCTGACCCGCATCCGCTCCAGCCTCGTCAGCGAGGGCGCACTGTTCCAGTTCGCTCAGGAGATCAATCTCGGCGATTACCTGCGTCTGGGCCGGGGCGAAGAGCACTGCGGCGGACGCACCCGCCCCAGCGTCGTGTCGGACGCCTTTGAAGCCCTCATCGCCGCCCTCTACCTCGACGGCGGCATGGAGGTGGCAAAGAACTTCATCCTGCCCTTCATCACCGAGGGCAAGCACGCCGAGGCCGACTACAAGACCCGCCTGCAGGAGATCGTCCAGCAGAATCCCGAAGAGAAGCTGAGCTATGTGGTGGAGCAGGAGACCGGCCCCGACCACAACAAGCACTTTGTGGTGGCCGTCCGGTTCAACTCGGACTGCGTAGCCCGGGGCGAGGGACGCAGCAAGAAAATGGCGGAGCAGCACGCCGCCCGCGAGGCCCTGAAACTGCTGGGCGTCATCAAGGAAAAGTAACATGGTGTTCAAGGAACTGGAAATTCAAGGTTTCAAGAGTTTCCCCGATAAGGTCAGGATACGCTTCGACGAGGGCGTCACCGGCGTCGTCGGCCCCAACGGCTCGGGCAAATCGAACCTCTCGGACGCGGTGCGGTGGGTGCTGGGCGAGACCAGCTCCCGCCAGCTTCGCGCTGCCGGAAAGATGGAGGACGTCATCTTCGGCGGCACCCGCCGCCGGGGAGCCATGGGCTTTGCCATGGTGCGCCTGACGCTGGACAACAGCGCCCACACGCTGGACATCGACGCCGACGAAGCCGTCATCGGCCGCAAATACTACCGCTCCGGCGAGAGCGAGTACACCATCAACGGCCAGCTCTGCCGCCTCAAGGACATCTACGAGCTGCTGCTGGACACCGGCATCGGCCGGGACGGCTACTCCGTCATCGGACAGGGCCGCATCGCGGAGATCGTCGCCGCAAAAAGCAGCGAGCGCCGCGAAATTTTCGAGGAAGCCTGCGGCATCGCCAAGTACCGCTACCGCAAAAACGAGGCGGAGCGGCGTCTGGCCGCGGCGGCAGAGAACCTCGAGCGTCTGCGGGACATCCTCGACGAGCTGGAAGCCCGGGTCGGCCCGCTGGAAAAAGAGAGCGAGAAGGCCCAGCGATTTCTCGAGCTCAGCGCCCGGCGGAAGACGCTGGAAGTCACCCTCTGGACCGACGGCGTCCACCGCGCCCGGGAGGCCGTCCGCCGTCAGGTGCGGGACTATGAGACCGCTCAGGCCGAGTATGAGCGGTTTGACCGGGAGGCCAGAGCCGCCGAGGCCGAGGCTGAGAAGATCCGTATGCAGGCACAGCAGCTGACCATTGCCGTCGAGCGCCTGAATGGGGATATTCGCAGCATCACAGAAGAGCTTTCCGGCAGCGACAGCCGCATCGCCGTGCTGGAAAACGACATCGCCCGCAACGAGGAGAGCGCCGCCGCCCTGCGGGAGGACATCGCCGCAGGCGAGCAGGACAGCACCGAGGCTGCCGCCGCGCTGGAACGCCACCGCGCTGTGGCCCGGTCCATGGCAGCGGCAGGGGAGAAGCTGGCCGCAGAGCTGGCCGAGCTGGACGCGGAACTCCTGCGTCTGACCAGCGAGAACAACGCCAGCGGCGCCCGCCGGGACATCCTGCGGGCCGAGGCGGCCGACCTGACGGCGAAGCGTACCGAAGCACAGGTGGCGAGAGCCGCCGCCGAAGCCGCCGCTCAGGCCGCGCAGGAGCAGCTGCCCGCCCTCGCCGAGAACACCGAGGCCCTCGAGGCCCAGCGGGACGAGGCAAAGCAGGACCTTGCCGATACCATCGAGTACCGGAAGATGCTGGCCGAGAACGAAAAGCAGCTGGCAAATGTGAAGGCCGGCGTGGAGCTCAAGCTGAAAGGCCGCCGCACCGCCCTCAATGAGGCCGACGCCGCCGAGCAGAGGCTTGGCCGTGAACTGGACGCCGCCCGTCAGCGCCTCGGCGTGCTGAAAGAGCTGGAAAAGAACATGGACGGCTACCAGAACTCGGTCAAGACGGTCATGCGAGCCGCGTCGGCCCGCCGTCTGCGGGGCATCATCGGGCCGGTGTCGTCGATCTTGAGCGTCGAGCCGGGGCGGGAAGTCGCCATCGAAACGGCATTGGGCGGCGCGCTGCAGAACATCGTGGCAGAGAACGAAGCCGCCGCCAAGGCCGGCATCGCCCTGCTCCGCAGCGAGAACGCGGGCCGCGCCACCTTTCTGCCGCTGGACACCGTTCAGCCCGGCTTTTTCCGGGGGAATCTCTCCGGTTCGGCCCGGCTGGCGTCCAGCCTCGTGAAGGCTGACCCCCGCTATGCGAACATCGTGTCGAATCTGCTGGGCCGCATCGTGGTGGTGGACGACATCAACGAAGCCTCCCGTGTGGCCCGGGAGCTGGGCTACCACAACAAGGTGGTCACGCTGGACGGTCAGGTCATCAACGCGGGCGGCAGCTTCACCGGCGGCAGCGTCCAGCGGTCGGCGGGCCTGTTCACCCGCAAGCAGGAGATGGAAGAGCTGCGCGTCAGGGCCGCCAAACTCCAGAAGGACTGCCTCGCGGCGCAGGACCGCACCGACGAGCTGAAAACGCAGGTGGATGCGCTGGCCGCAGAGCTGACCGCCACCGAGAGCGAGATCATTACGGCGGCCAATGACCGCATCCGCGCCGAGGCCGAACAGAAACGCCTCGAGGCGGCTGTGGAGCAGTCGGAAGCGGCACTCGCCGGGCGTCAGGATGAGATGGAGCGGCGGAAAGCCCAGCTGGACGCCGCCCGCGCCCGTGCCGAAGACGCCGCAAAGCAGGAAGAAGCCCTTGCCGCCGACATCGAGACGCGGACGGCCGAGCTGGAACGCATCGCCGAGGGCGACGACGCCTTCCTTGCACAGCAGCGGAGCCTCGCCGAGCGCCTGAGCGCCAAGCGGATGGAGCAGCTGGCCCGTCAGAAGGACGCCGAACTGGCCCGCAGCCAGATCGAGGCGCTGGAAAAACAGGCCAGAGACGCTGAGAGCCGCCGCGCCGTGCTGGAAGAGAGCCTCACGGCCCTCGCCGCCCGCAGCGGAGCCTGTCAGGAAGAGATCGAGGCCATCCGCCGGGCCAAGACCGACAGCACCGCGCTCATCGCGGCAAAAGAGGCCGAGATACGCGAGGCCACCGAGAAGCGCCTGCTCTGCCAGAAGGACGAGACGGAGGCTCTTGCAAAAGGCCGCGCCGCCGCCGATGAGCGGGAAGAGATGGGCCGCGAGATGGCCCGTCTGGCGGAGCGGAAAGCCGCCGCCGAGGGCGAATACGACCAGATGGCCGCGAAGCTCTGGGACGAGTATCAGCTGACCCTCTCTCAGGCCGAAGAGCTCTGCGTGGAGTTCGAGAACGTGAACGTCCTCCGGGCGCAGGTGGCCGACCTGCGGGGCAAGATACGCGCTCTGGGCAACGTCAATGTCAGCGCCATCGAGGAGTATCAGGAGGTCAAGACCCGCTACGACACCCTCCGCGCTCAGGTGGAGGACGTCGAGGGCAGCAGGAACGAGCTGACCAGAATGATCACCAGCCTGTCGGGCCAGATGAAAGACATCTTCACCGACAGCTTCCGGGCCATCAACGAGAACTTTGGCCGCGTCTTCACCGAGCTGTTCGGCGGCGGCGAGGCCAGCCTTGTGCTGGAAGATGAGAGCGACGTGCTCTCCTGCGGCATCGGCATCCGGGTGGCCCCGCCGGGCAAGGTCATCAAGAACCTGGAAGCCCTGTCCGGCGGCGAGCAGGCGCTGGTGGCCATCAGCATCTATTTCGCCATCCTCGCCGTCAACCCCGCGCCCTTCTGCATCCTCGACGAGATCGAGGCCGCGCTGGATGACGCCAACGTCGTCCGCTTTGCGCAGTATCTGCGCCGGGTGAGCGACAAGACCCAGTTCATCGTCATCACCCACCGCCGCGGCACCATGGAGGCCGCCAACGTCCTCTACGGCGTCACCATGCAGGAGGACGGCGTCTCCAAACTGCTCAAACTCGATTTGGAACAGGTTGACGCGGAACTGGTTTCGTAGGTATAATAAGATGGAACTGAACCTCTCCGTCAATGCTTCACGGACAGGCTTCCCTTCGTCCAACCTCTCAGTCTGCTTCGCAGACAGCTCCCCTAGTAGGGGAGCCTCTGGCGAAGAGGAAAAGCTTTCCGAAATGCCAAAGCCCCCCTCGATAGGGCAACGACGACGACCACCGCCAGTGGCGGAAACAGGGAGGAGTTGTTGGGGCCGCGGTCAGCAATACGCAAGCAAAGCGAAGCGGATGCTGGGTACCGCAACCCGGACAATGGCACGGCGTCAGCCGTGACGGAGAGGTTATCCCCCAACAAAACATATTAAGGAGAGAACCCATGGGACTCTTTGGATTTGGCAAAAAAGAAAAGGACAAAATGAAAGACGGCCTCGAAAAGACCCGCACGGGCTTTTGGGGCAACATCCTGAACACCCTCACCGGCAGCAAGATCGACGACGACCTCTACGATGAGCTGGAAGAACAGCTCATCCTCGCCGACGTGGGCGGCGATGTCGCCATGAAGCTGGTGGACGCCCTCCGCGACCGCGTGCAGGAAAAGGGCCTCAAGACCGGCGAACAGGCGGCTGACGCTCTGCGCGACATCATCGCCGACGAGATGCGCCCGGAAGCTGAAATGGCGCTGGACGGCCATCCCGCCGTCATCCTCGTCATCGGCGTCAACGGCGTGGGCAAGACCACCAGCATCGCAAAGCTGGCCGACTACTACACCCGTCAGGGCAAAAAGGTCATGCTGGCCGCAGGCGACACCTTCCGCGCCGCCGCCAGCGAGCAGCTGGAGATCTGGGCGGGCCGCGCCGGTGTGCCGATCGTCAAGGCCGGCGAGGGCGCAGACCCCGCCGCCGTCATCTTCGACACCGTGAAGTCTGCCACCGCCCGGGGCTATGACATGGTCATCGCCGATACGGCCGGCCGTCTCCACAACAAGTCGAACCTGATGAGCGAGCTGTCCAAGATCAGCCGCAGCGTCAGGAAGGCCGCTCCCGAAGCCAGCCTCGAGACCCTGCTGGTGCTGGACGCCATCACGGGCCAGAACGCCATCAGCCAGGCGAAGGAATTCTGCAAGGCTGCGGACGCCACCGGCATCATCCTGACCAAGCTCGACGGCACGGCCAAGGGCGGCTGCGTGGTGGCTGTCAAGCAGCGCCTCGGCCTGCCGGTGCGGTTCATCGGCGTGGGCGAGGGCATCGACGACCTCATCCCCTTCACCCCGGAGGGCTTTGTGGAAGAGCTCATCCCCCGCACGGGATGGAAGCATTAAGCCCTCTCCGTCACCTGCGGTGACACCTCTCCCAAAGGGAGAGGCACTGGCGAGCCGGGCAGGCCCACGCTGGACGAGCAAGGACCGATGCCCCGGAGACAGTAGTGCCCTGCTGCCGAGGGCAAGGGGCAACAGACATAGAAAGGGAGTAACCCCAATGAGAATTTGTGCAGCCACCGGCAACGCCGGAAAGCTCCGCGAGCTGCGGCGCATCCTCGAGGCTCAGGGCCACGAAGTGGTCAGCCAGAAGGAGCTTGGCATCACCATCGAGCCGGATGAGACCGGCACTACCTTTGAGGCCAATGCCCTCATCAAGGCCGAGACCATCTGCAAGGCCAGCGGCCTGCCCACCATCGCCGACGATTCCGGCCTCTGCGTGGACGCGCTGGACGGCGCCCCCGGCGTCTACAGCGCCCGCTACTGCGGCCACCACGGCGACGACGAGGCCAACAACGACAAGCTTCTCGAGAACATGAAGGACGTCCCGGCGGGGCAGCGCGGCGCGAAGTTCGTGGCGGCGGTCTGCTTCATCCTGCCCACCGGCCAGCACCTCACCTGCCGGGGAGAATGCCCGGGCCGCGTCGCCTTCAAGCGGCTGGCCGGGGACTACGGCTTCGGCTACGACCCGCTCTTCATCCCCGACGAGTGCGGTGTGGGCAAGACGGACAAGCGCCCCAACTCGGAGGGCCGCAGCTATGCCCAGCTGACTCCCGACGAGAAGGACGCCATCAGCCACCGCGGAAATGCGCTGGCGGAGATGGAGAAGGAGCTGCCGGAGTTTTTGAAGAAAGCGGAGTAAGGTTCTCTTTTGCGCGCCAAAAGAGAACCAGAAATGGTTTTTGAAATGCTTTTCGCGCTGGTGGCGCGGGCCAGAGCGCTTTTTCATTAAGGCTAATTGTTCTCTTTTGATGTCAAAAGAGAACCA
>ENA-ORRZ01000763-ORRZ01000763.1-human-gut-metagenome-genome-assembly--contig:-NODE-763-length-26660-cov-8.075061_pt1 | contig 26660 bp, 21 predicted proteins | sample MGYA00242185_ERZ509152 | MGnify/ENA primary metagenome ERZ509152 (study PRJEB26280, sample SAMEA2338668) | human gut metagenome | biome: human gut; feature: human-associated habitat; material: faeces... | reverse complement strand
AACCGTTGTACTGCGAGGTACCCGGGGTTCGAATCCCTGTCTCTCCGCAATAAACATTGATAATCAGTTGTTTACAAGAATAACACCCAATTTTACACCCTAAAAAGTAAAATTGGGTGTTTTGTATTATTTAAGATTTGTTTCTTGCTGTTCCGTATTTAATTATTCCAACTGGAGGCTATTCTAAATTTCCTGCTTATGCAGTGTGTCTATAGAGGGCTAATAATTATATATTTTTTGTTTTGATTGAATCTGTTTCTACAAATGTAGAATGTGAGGGCTATGAATGCTACTTCCTTTCTAATCTAATAAAATTATAATTTTGTAAGTTGTTATTCACATTGATAAAATTGTATAATTAGATTAAAATTTCGTGTTTAACCGTTTGGCTGTAACAAAAATAAAGTATATTTGCCATATAAGTAATATTTTGAAAGAGTTTAAACTCTTAAGTGAATAATTAGCCATGGAATTACTGAATTTTATATCACCTAATACCTTATCATTGTTGACAACTTATTATTGTACGGCAGCGTGTAAGAATTGTTGTTTTGAGTGTAACCAAGAACGTAGGGGGAGAATGTCATTTAAACAAATGGAAACCTATATATCGGAATGTGTAAGAGCTTTCCCTACGATTAGGCTGGTTGTCTTTAGTGGTGGAGAATGTTTTTCCTTAAAAGATGATTTATATCAAGCTATTTATTATGCACATAAAAAGGGGCTTATAACAAGGGTTGTTACTAATGGGTATTGGGCTGTTAGTTATGAAAAGGCTCTTGGAATTTTGGTGTTACTAAAGGAGTTGGGGTTAAATGAATTAAATTTAAGCACGGGGGATGATCATCAAAAATGGGTGCCCTTTGATAATATCGTAAATGCTATAAGAGCAGCAGCTAAAGTGGATTTGCCTTGTTTGGTGAATATAGAAACGAATCCAAGTTCACAGTTTTCTGAGGAAGATTTCAAAAATCATGAAGAGTTAAAAGAGTATATACGGGATAATAAAGTTATCTTTTCTTCTGGTATATGGATTCCATTTGATATGGAGGATAAAATTAAACGTGATACAAATTATAATGAATTAATAAAACATAGATATGTGCAGAGACCTATAATATCCCATGGGTGCAACAGTCTATTTGAGAGTATTCCTATTGATCCGGAAGGGAATGTGTATGCTTGTTGTGGACTGGCTTGTAGAAAAGCTAAGTTTTTAAAAATTGGAAATATGAATACTGCCGGTATAAATAAAATATATACAAGACAATTTGATGATTTTTTAAAAGTATGGGCTTATGTTGATGGGCCGAAATTTATATTAAATAAAATAGCAATGGAAACCGGGAAAAATATTGAGGTTAATGCTGATATGCATAATTGTGAAGCCTGTCTATTGCTGTTGAATGATCCCTCTAAAATAGAGTATATTAAAAACAATATATCCAGATATATATCTGAGGTTGTATTAAAGTATAATATTAAACAAAAGAAAGCGAACTATGAAAAGTAAAATTCTAACTTTAGGTGTTGGGGCAGCAATAGCTGCTACTTCATTTTCTTCATGTGATAATTCAAATGATTTTCCTAATTTAGCTATTGCGTCAGAAGAAAATTTTGTAGATGATGAAACTACTGCTATTTCTATGAAAAAGTTATCACAGGAGGAACAGGTGTATATTCACGATATGAGTTTATTATCACATAATATTTTAAATGATACAAATGCAGCGGAAGCCTTTTTGAATGCCCCTTTGGAATATGCCCGGTCTTTGGGAATAAAAAGCTCTATAGATACTGATGACGGTACTGTACGTTTTTTATTAGCAATTTGTAAGCCGGAATTTCGAGAGGCTGTAATAAAGAGAGATATTAGAAGATTTGTAGAATTATGTGAAAAGTATGATATTTTTAAAAATGCCAATTCTTCCAATATTAAATTATTGAACCATACTGCAATAACAAGAAGTAAAAACTGTGTAGATGTGCAAATGGGATTCTTTTGGATCGGTGAATGGATTTTGTTAGGTGTTGCATATGTTGGGGCAGGAATTGATTATGCAGCACTTGGTGGTCCCGTAGTATGTGCTTCCAGAACAATTAACAGTGAAATGGCATTGCAGGTTTGGGACGTTGAAACACAGGACGGAAGTGTATATGAGTTAGCAGATGAGTACAAAAATCACTATGTTCAAGATTTGGTTAAGTTAGTAAAAGAAAAACGTCCTGAGGTTATGGAACGATATACGGATAAAGAACTTATTGAAATAATACAGAAGACATTAGCAATATAATGAGCGTATATAAATCAAAATTTCAGCCGGTAATGGAGCGTTGGTCTCTGGTATTAAAGATTGTCTTATTAACTACTGGCCTTATGTTTCTATTAAGAACTTTTATGCTACAATCTTTGCAGGATCAAATCGCAAGCCTGTTATTGGGTACCATTCTTGTATCTATATACATATACATGCTGATAGTGATTCCTTCATTTATTTGTTTGGAAAAGGATCAACTCGTTATAAAAAGAGTGTTTGGTAAGAAATGTATTCCGTATTCTTGTATTAAGAACGCTTTTGTTTATGACGGTGTTCAAAATGATGTCCGTTATTTTGGAAGTAATGGCTTTTTGGGGTATATAGGTGTAATGGGCAGTACCCATTATGGGAAATATTATTCCTATGTAAAGAATCCCAATCAACAAATTTTTATATTAACAGAAAAAAAGAATTACCTCTTAAGCTGTGAGAACAGAGATATGTTTATAAAAGATTTGTTGATTCACTTATAATATACTGAATATTAATATGTTCTGTTGGAAAATATAGTTGTAATATTACTTGACGGGAAGAATATGTTTTTTATTCTTCCCGTTAGTTTTTTAGAGCACTAATAATTAATACCCCCTCTCTGCTATTAAGTGATTATATTTTTAATCCTTTTCGCTGCTTGTTTTCAACAGGTGTGTTTAGCCCTAACTTTTCTTTAATTTCCTGAAACTTTCTCTTGAACCAATCGAGTATGGGTATTCCGTCAATGCACAGCCTGAATTTTCCTTTCTCCTGCGGGTTCCTCTCCACTGTTGCCGTTGAGTGCTCCGTCCTGAACTTCTCCTTGTACTCCTTTGAATAGAGCCTTCCCTTGAACTCCACGGGTTGCAGGCTGACAATTCGTCTTGTCAGTTCTTCGGTGAAGCCCACTTCCCGATATTACACCAGTGGCAAAAGTTCGATGTCCGTTTTTGTGGACCCACAGCAGCGGGTACTGTCCCGGATTTTCACCGGGTTCCCTTTTCATTCGGAAGGCGTACCCCCCCCGAAACAATTTCCTGATTGCAAAATACATAAAATCACCAAATGATAGTTATAATATCATAACAATTTTTATTCGGTGGTGGAGATTCCCGCAATAAAAAACGGAAAAATAGGTATATTTTTTGTCGAAGATTTGCATAAGTGTTACGAATTGGTTACTTTTGCAAAGTAAGAACAATGGCATGAATGAAAAGAGAGTTGATATTTTCTCCGGAATACATCGAGTTTGAACAGAGTTCGACTCCTCGGGCACAAGAAAAACTGCGCTATGCGGTAGCTATGTTGGAAACCGTGCAGCCGATACCGACCAAGTTTGTGAAGAAGCTAACGAATACTGATTTTTATGAGTTGCGGGTTTCGGTCGATAACGAGGTACGGGTTATCTTGTTTGCGGCAGACAATGAAAATATCAATCTTGCATCGAGCGTGATCCTGCTGAATGGCTTTGTGAAGAAAAGTACAAAGGATTATGACAAGGAGATTACAAAGGCTATCAATATTTTAAGGAAGTTGCTATGAGTACGACAAATAACCGATTAACAGCAGAGGAATTGCAAAAACTCCGCCAGACGGATTTCAGCAAAAAACAGGGATTTGTGAAGGCCGAAACGGTACTCGCCAAAGAGGTTGGCGAGGTCGGAACTTTGCAAAGAGCCGAGTTCGATGCAAAGGCTCGTGCATGGTATTATGGCGAAATACTGCGGGAGCGGCGCAAAGAACTCGGTATGACGCAGAAAGAGCTTGCCGAACGTGTGGGGCGTGAACGTACCTATATCAATCGTATAGAGAGAGGAGAAACCGACTTACAGCTCTCCTCGTTTATCCGCATAGCAGAGGCATTAGGTATCATGCTCCGCCTTGATGTGAATTTGGCGTGAGCACATAAACAAGTAAGGAACAGGGGCGGTCAATAACCGCCCCTGTTTGTACACACAGTTATTGAGAGAAATGATCTGTATAAAATGCCTCCCTCCATACCGGAAAAATGCTTTCTTCCGTTCTGCGTTCATTGGTGACAGCCGGATGGGTTAATCGGAAAAATTGCCCTACGATTTCCCCGAAAGTGAATATCATGTGCCTGATTTTGGAGAAACATTGATTCCCCACTTGGAGCGCTTGAAAGAATGGGGACAGAAAATTCCGAAACGATAATGGAGAATGGACGGAAAAATAAGCAATGAATAAGATTGTGGAGCGGTTTCATGTATGAGGTCCGCCCCACAGTCTTACATTACGCTGCCATTATCGGCGCAGGCCGCCGGCGTAATCTTTCTCTTGTATCTCGACCTGGAATTCCGCCATACACTCCAGCTTTTCATATGCCTCTTGCAGGTTGTCTTCCAGAGTCGCATTATGGTTGAAAGGGAAGCAGACAATAAACCCGGCATCGGTTTCTGGTACAGCATCGAGTGTGTCGGTTTCCCTATTGTACCTTATACATACGACATCGCCGTTCAGCATTTCGTATGCCGGAACATTCTTCTGTGCCAGGGTGGCGAACTGCTCCGCCGCCATATCCTTGGCTACCTCCTTCACATCGTCGCTGGCGCGGTCGGTTCCGTAACGCCGGATATGGTCTCGCACCTCCTGTTCCGTGTATTTCAGCATGATGTCGTAAGTACCGCCGACAGTCAGGTTGTACACCACGGCAAAATCCTTATCTTCGATTAGCAGGTCATCGCCCCGGTTCTGGAAGGGAGAAGCGTATGTATGCTGTTCGTCCATGCCGTTGCCGTCGTAATACTCCTTGGCGAGTGCCAGTAATCCTTTGTAGTCACCTTTGTCCCGCAGTTCGTCGAGCGGTATCGTGTCGTGGTCGAACTGGAGATAGGCCACCGAAGCGTAAAAAATGCGTTCTTTGGCTGAGCGTTTGTTGTCTTGCCCTTCAGTGACATTTTGTTCCAACTCCTTCGCAATCTTATCCACCTTTTGGGTGACGATGGACGAAGCCCTTTTCACGTCCAGGAGCGTTGTCTTGATGAACTGCGGCGATGCCTTTAGTTCTTCGAGATAGCCTTTCAGGTACGGACAACTGTCCTCCTTGATGTATTTTGTCATGCCGTAGCGTTGTGCCATCAGTGCGCTTCCCAGTTCAGCCACCAGTTCCTCCCTGGCATATTCTTTCGAACCGAAAGAGGCCGGTTGGAATCGGTCGAGCACACCCTCCGCACCGGTGGAGTGAATCATCTCATGGAACAGCGTCCCGTAGAAAGATTCCCCGTCCTTGAACTGTCTGATTTCGGGCACGACAATCTCGTTTTTCGTGATCGAGTAATACGCATTGTCCTGATACATCGGCTTGATCGGGCAAATCCAAAGGTTATCCTTTATCATCGTATCGACGGGGGCAAAGCTGAAATGTTTGCCGTCTTCGATTTTCGGCAGCGAGTTTTCCCGTTCCAGTTGCTCCCACAACTCCGGCCGTGCTTCCCTCAAGTTGGTTTGCGCGACGTTAAATACCCGGAAAACCTGCATTTTGGGATAGACGTTATACTCTTTCTTTTCGTCGTCAGAGAGCCTCTTGTAGTCGTCGTACTTGATTTTCTCCTTCGTCTCCTTGTGTATGCAGGTAAAGGTAGTCAACATGACGGGAAAGGATTTCTCGCCGCGCAATATTGACACGCGGGGGAGTTCCTGCCCGTCCTTGTCGGGCTTGTTGAGCTGCTGTACGCAGTCGAACGTGCAGAAACGGGGAATCATGTACCCCTTGTTCTCACAGTGTAACAGCAGTAGGCTCGGTATGGAACGCCTTGTCGCCTTTCGGCGATAGGTTTCCCCATACCTGCCCCCAAACCGAACGTACATGTCTCCATGTATTCGGCTTTCCGTTGGTAATATCAATTTTCTATTAAACATAGCTTTGAATCAGTGTATTACATTTTTCGCATACTGCCAATATCTTGCGTCCTTTCTTCAGCATCAATTTATTCCACTCCGTATCAGCTTTCAACTTACGGAGTGTTCTAACATGGTGCATTATCAGTGGCGCTTTATCTCCACAGAGTTCGCACACGCCGTTCTTTAGCCTTTCCACAAGCGATGCCTGCGGCAGAAAGCATGTGTTCGGCATATGGTCACATTCTGCAAAATCATTGACAGGTTTTCTTCTGAACCCCTCACAAGTGCCGTAACAGCCTCTTGAGAAAGCGTTACGGCATTTGTTTAAGTACAGGTTACAGGCTATTTTACCTGAACGAGGTTGTCCTGTAGAGTTTTCCAGCCATACACTGCGGCCACATAGGGGTGGAGGGAACGTGTAACTTGGCGAAAACCATTCTCGTCAATTTCATAGTTGTAGATTTTTGCGGCAATCCGTTCTGCGTCGTCACGATTTTCAGCGACACGGTACAAAACATAATTCGTGCCATCATGGTGCGACATACGGCCTCGTATATCGTAGCCGTCACCGTACCACTCTGCATCATACTGTGTAGATTGTAATATCCCGGCAATGTTGTCACCCAAAATTTGATAGCCTTGTTTGCGTCCGTTCCACAATCCTAAATCTCCAAATGCAATAATGACTCCATTGACATCCTTGTTTAGGTTCTGCCGCTCATCCCCCAATTCATTATACACTTCGTCCGACCACTCTTCATCGCTGACCTTGTAGGCATCATCTTCCAGTTCTTCTCGCTTGAAATTTTGATAATACTCTCTTGCTGTTTCATCCAATAGAGCATCACTTGACCAAATTATTTGTTTCATACATTCTAATTTTTTATTTTCCCTTCCCTTCAGAGGCTTTTACCTCGTCCGGGGGGATTTGATTTTACGTGCAAACCACAAGGCGGAAGAAGGGAACAATGCAAGGAGGAAGCGGAATCCGAAGGATTTCATTTGAACGGCATTGACTGCAAATGAAACGCGCCTTGCAGGTTCACGTCCGACTTAACTTCGCACTGTAAAATTAATGGACGGCGGACGTAACCTCACTTTTGGGAAGAATATATGGTTATAAGAGGGACTGGAAAGCTGCTCAGAGGTATGGAATTGAGAGAGTCTTCTTTTTTCTATTGAAAATCGTAATCTGCCTGTTCATCAAGTAGAGCTAAGTATAACAGTATTACCGGGTGAAGATTTCATTTGGAGCTTGGCATCGCAACAGCCACTTATAAAAGTATGATGCGTATTAATCCGGTCATGAGCAAAACAAAAGCGACCAAAAGGTCGCTTTGTTCATGATAAGGCAAGAATTATTTTTTGCCTTTTTTCACGGGCTTTACCGGCTTTTCAGGAACATCCTCCTTTTCGATAGGAGGATAAAACTTGACAGCCACCATAACAACACGATTGTGCTTTACACCGACCTTGTCGGTCCACTCTTCAGGCTTAAAGTAGCCTTCAATGGTGAGCATCGTACCTTTGGTCAGTTGGTCGAATGACCCAGTATTCTCGTTTTTACGCCAAGCCTCAATATTCATAAAGGCTGAAATGCGGTTGGTTTCCTCGGCATTCCTTTCCTGACAGCTTACGGCCAATGGGAAACGTGCGACACTGCTGTTGGTGAACTCTCGGATTTCAGCGTCTTTACCTAAGAATCCGGTTACTGTGAAATTGTTTTCAATCTTTTTCATGTTGAATTGCTTTTAGAAGTTATTAAATCAATTTTTACACTGCCTAAAAAGTAGATGTCGTTTAAGGGATGCACCAAGGATAGCGCGTCAATACGCTTTATTTTTAGCCACAGGTAAAATCGAAGGCTCGATAAAGGAAGATTGAAGCGGCTACGCCATTGGTCAAGACAACCATGTCGTTCCCATCGGCATACTATCTTTGCAGAGGAAAAATGATGATTGCTTCGATAAAAAGCGATTATGGAAAATGGGAAACAAGTAAACCGGTAATGATAAGGAAAAAGAGCAAATCCAAATGTCGGCACAAAGGCGAGACATCCGTCCGAAAGTCAGTGAAGAATAGCAAAGCCAAAGCGAGACATGCCTGGCTTGAATTGAGACTGTAACAAACAGAATACCATCCAATCAGAAAAAAGGCCACTGCATAAGGAATATGTCAGCCAAGAGTGGACAGAAGCGTAGGTAGCCATCCTTGGAGGATAGTGATATCCGCATCGAAAAAAAATGGAACTGGAAGGAAAAACGGCAGGAAGAACCAGACTTTTCACAAAGTGGTTTCCAATTCGCTTTGTGCAAATGGCTGGTTTCTACAAAAGGGAGTGGCGCAGCCAAAAGAAAAAGTTATAAAAGGAAAATGGAAGTAAGGCTGAAATGGGTGATTCCATTCCAGCCAGTCGATGATATTTGTCCAAGGTGTCATTGAAATTCAACCATCATAATACGATGCTCGAATATTTTGGTTTTGTCGCTGGGACGTCGCTGGCAAACCCAAAGGTGTCGTGCACCGTAACCGTATGTGAAATATTCATCAAGTGGAGTTTTTTTCTCCAACTGTCTCATGCTTTCACGCAATTCCGCCTCATTGCCAGAAAAAAGAATCGTGTTAATGATTCGGAAATAAAGTTCAATTACCTCGTCACAATAGGGGCAAAAGCTGTGTTCAATTGTTACTTTCATGCTTTTTTTGATTTTTATTGTACTTCGATTATATCTTCAATTCGACCATATAGGACAGAACGTAGTGCGGTTTTGTCAATGGCATAATATTCGGCAATATGTCCGTGTTGTTTCACGAAATACCGTTTGAGAACATCGGAGAAGTCAAAACGGTAGCCCATTAAAGCGATACCTCTTTTGAAATGGCAGCACTCTTTCACATTGCGGGTGAGCCAGTTCTTTTCTTCCCGACTCAACTTGTCGCCATTATCAAGACGTTCCCGTAATTTGTAAACCTTGCTATCTTTCAGTTTTTCCAATTCGGGCACATCCCATTGGACGAATTTCATTGCTATCTGTGTCATGGTTTCTATGTTGTAAAATTGTAAAAATTACTTCATCACAGTATTTAATAATCTCTCTTTGCCACAGATGAAACGAACAGTGATTTTGTTGTCGAAATCACCGACAATCGTTCCATCCGTGTGTCTCTTATAGAATAAGCAAAGTGTAGGATAGACCATAATTTTACTTTATCTTCTTCTACTCATTCAGTTACTAATTTGACCTTCCATTCTCCCTGAGAGAATATTCTAAAGCTCACGTACTCGTCTTCAAATTCATAGGTTAGAATCTTGATATAGACTTTATCTTTGTCCTCCAACGATTCTACCAATTTTTTGATTTCTTCTTCTGGATACACCCAACGAGAGGAAAATTCTGCATCTACACTATCACCATATCGATTGGTAAATTCGCTGAAAGTGTCATCCAAGAAAGCCTCTATTTTGTCGAGGTCTGTTTTATTTTCCGTTCTTGCGTGGAAAATGTTAGTTGCATAATTTGCCATAAATACCAAGTTTTAAGTTTGTTACTTTCCCTCCTGTAGCATTTCACTTGCTTTCGGGCTTGATTGAAATTATGTCGCTTCAACAGGTGGCATGGCTATGTATGCAGGGTTTCACTACAAAATACTACCTCTGCGAAGCGGAGCGTGGAGATTTTGTAGTGAACCTTCAGGTTACAACCTTGCATACAATAAAGACATGGCAAATACCTTTGCGACACAATTCCCATCGGGCAGACCGAAAGTTGATATGCGAGCATGTGGGAGTTTGCTCGGTACGGATGTGTGTAAAAGGTGGCTATGAAGTAAAAGAGTATCGCAGCGAAAAGAGAAAAGAGGCAAGAGCTTATCTTCTCTTTTGGCTGTATGGGTAGAATGGGAAAATCACAAAAAGTAACATGAAAATCCAGTTTGGTTTAGTTTGTTAGCCTTATATATGCTAAACTAAATTAAACTAAATATAGGCAGGCATTTTTGGCTGCCTGTACAAAAAAGATTATCTTTGCTACAAGCAATACAACTTCAAGAGATAATAATTTGTATTCTCTTTATGAGCTGCAAATAATTTGTTAGTTAAAGTTAGGAGCAAATTCTTCGAATGATGAGAGCAGATAAAATTGCTCGGAATGCACTCTGAAAGCAAACAAACGAAAAGAAAGAAACAGAGTGCAAATAGAAAAATGAGAAATCACTTTAATTCCTATTTTTGTTCCTTATTTGTTTCTCCATTAAAATTACCTTTCTTATAACATATTGATTATAAAATATTTAAGTGTATATTTTAAGATAATTAAGAATATTTCCAATTCTATAGATAAAGTTGCATTTCCCTGAATCATTGCTATATCTGCTAAACGCATATAAGCATCGGCCTTTTTTCCGTAGTCTTTGCTCACTAAACTTTTATTTAAATAGAATGTAGCGGAGTCATATTGCTCAGATTTATAATAGGCATCTCCTAAAATAAAAAAAGCCCTATAAGCTCGCGCAGTGTCTCTTCGCAAGGAAAGATTTAGTTTAGCATAATGTAAAGCCTTTTCTTTTTGTCCCATTCGAGTATACAAACGGCTTAGTGATGCCGATATATCGGCCTTTAATCTATTATATCCCATTTTATCTGCTGCCATAAAAGCATTCGATAGCTTCTGTTCAGCAATTGGAAAATAATCGTCTCCCTTCGATAAAGCAATAGAACCTTGCTTGGACAAAGCTTCAGCCCAAAGAGTAGTATCTTTTAATTCTATGGCAATAATCTCCACCAATTGATAGATAGAGTCTGCCTTTTGATTGAAGTCTTGTATATTATATATATATCCTATATTATTATATATCAACCCTAATTGTCTCTTTTCTTTAGATTTTTCCGTCAAAGGCGCAGCAATAAAAAATTCTCTGATTGCTTCTGCCTGCTGATTCATGTCCCTATATACACATCCCCAATAATAATGCGCCTTTGCTTGCATCTTTGTATCTCCAATAGAATCATAATAGTGAACTGCTATCTGTATTAATGAATCATCCTTCTGTACAACGAAGTTTTTATCTTGCGCTTGCGTCAGCAGCAATGCATAGTATGCATTATCAGCTCGTGTAGAAAGTTTTTTAGATGAAATGCTTTTAAGAATATTCAAGGCACTATCCGGACGCAACTGCATAAGTGAGTCTGCCTTAAGTAATTGCTGATTGTAGTCCTGCCGAATGGTACAAGACGATAGCAAAGACATAGCGAATAATATAATAATGACAGTGTTTTTCATATTGCTTGTCGTATTTTCAATTAGATATTGTCCACTTGAAGAAGTAGTATTTTTTATGCTACTAAGGTACAAAAAATATTCAGACGGAAGCATGGCAAACATGATAAAGAATGAAATATTATTCATAGTGGTGCAAATCACTGAATCATTGACACCATTTGCCACTACCATCTGTTGTGTACTGTTTGTTTTTTACTTTATATTTCCTTTTTTTATTTGTTTCTTGCAAAAAAAGATAAACAATATTTGAAACGGAAAAATAAATACGGTTGTTTTTTAGATTAATTAAATGAATGTTTGCCTTGTGGGGATTTTCATAGTAGAAAAGTAGCTGTTGGAAAACTGGTTTGTAGTACTTTTCTTCCTAAAATGATATGTATCTTATCTCTCCGTTTTTAAAGAATATACTTACTTACATGTACATGTTGGTATCATCTACATACACATGTTGACCTTCTCTACATGCACATCTCAATATTGCTAACATGTACATGTAAGCATCTCCATTCTTTAAAAAAGTATCGCCTTTACTTTAAAGATATTGTGATTTAAGTGCTATCCGCATGGGATTCTATCAAATTTTACTTATTTTTGCATAGAACTTCTTGTAGAAGTAACCTTTAACCAATCGAAACTCAGATGAAGAAAATAGTCACATCCTTATATCTATTATGTTGTGTATGTATGTGTCAGCTCCATGCCGCCAACAATGTTGTAGACTCCCTTTTATCCCAACTGGACCATGTAATTCAAAACCGCCCTGTATACATCGAGCAAAAAGAAAAGAAGCTGAACGACCTGAGACAAGCCTTGAGACAACGCATTTCTGACGAAAACCGCTTTACCCTGTTGGGGGAATATCTGGATGAATACCGTTCCTACAACACCGACTCTTCGCTCTACATCTCACGCGAGAGATACCAGGTAGCCCTGCGAATGAAAAACAAGGAACATCAAGACAACGCCCTCATGAACACTGCCGAGATTATGGGTACAGCAGGCATGTATAAAGAAGCAGTCGACCTGATGCACAACGTACAAATCAATCATCTACCTGATGACCTGCACCCGTATTATTACCATATTTACCGCACCGTCTATGGCCTCATGGCCGATTACGCCGTTACGGAACAGGAGAAAAAACTCTATGCCGAGATAACGGATAGATACCGTGATTCCCTGTTGCTGGTCAACAAAGACAATCTTCTGGTGTACACGCTGATTCAGTCCGACCAGCACAATGTGCGGGGCGAGTTCGATAAAGCCATCCAGCTATTGACCGACTACCTGGCGGGACAGATAGACAATGTGCACGATGTGGCAATCTGTGCCTACACTTTATCAGAATCATACCGCCTGAAAGAAGACACAGAAAAAGAGAAGGAGTATTTGATTCTTTCCTCCATTGCAGATATGAAGTCCGCAGTGCGCGAATATATTTCTTTGAGGAAACTGGCTGTGTTGCTCTATCAGGAAGGAGACATAGACCGTGCCTATTCGTATCTGAAATTGTGTATGGACGATGCCGTATTCTGCAACGCCCGGTTGCGTATTCTGGAAATCCTGCAAATCTTCCCCCTCATCAACGACACTTACCAGCAAAAGGCCGAAAAGCAACAGGAACAAATGAAATGGGCGTTAGTTTCTATCAGCTTGCTGTCCATCTTCCTGCTGATCGCCATCTTCTATGTGTATAAGCAGATGAAACGCGTAGCAGCCGCACGCCACGAAGTGATAGATGCCAACAAGCGTCTGAAAGAATTGAATGAAGAACTCCACCGCTACAATCTGCAACTGAAAGAAGCCAACCACATCATTGCCGAAAACTCCTACCTGAAAGAGGAATACATCGGCCGCTATATGGACCAGTGTTCCGTATATCTGGAAAAGATGGATAACTATCGGCGTTCACTGGGCAAGATAGCCGCTACGGGCAAGGTAGATGAGCTATACAAAAATATCAAATCTTCCAAGTTTATAGAAGAGGAACTGAAAGAATTTTATGCCAATTTTGATAATACCTTCTTGCAACTGTTTCCCACTTTTGTAGAAGACTTCAACACCCTGCTTGCCGAAGGGGAGCAGATTTACCCCAAGGCCAACGAACGAATGAGTACCGAACTGCGTATCTTCGCCCTTATCCGTTTGGGAATTACCGACAGTGTGAAGATTGCCCAATTCCTGCGCTATTCTGTGACTACCATTTATAATTACCGTACCAAAGTTCGTAATAAAGCTGCGGGCGACCGTGACCAACTGGAACAGGAAGTAATGAAAATAGGTAAGTCGAGAGACTAAAACCACACTTTTAAGGCATATAAGTGTCTTTTTTACGCTTATATTTTTACTACTTTTTTGGAACAATGCATCTTTTTGATAGTATTGATTATTAGTGTTTTATGTCTTGTAAAACGCCTAAAACTACTACTTTTTCACTCTTTTCCCCCTTATTGCTTCCTCTTATCAGATACATTTGCATTGTTCCTTCACAGAGGGGACAAATGCATGTGAATCTATATTTTTATTACTAACTTTAAACTCTTATATTATGCAAAAGTACAAAATGCCGATCAGGCTTCGAATCATGGTTTGTCTGATAGGAATGTTACTTCCGATGTGCATGTTCGCACAGCAAATCACAGTACAAGGTGTAGTGAAAGACCAGACCGGAGAAACCGTTATCGGTGCCAGTGTGGTGCAGAAGAACACAACGAACGGTACGATAACGGGTATTGATGGCGATTTTTCGCTGAATGTGCCTTCGGATGCCGTTATAGTAGTTTCATTCGTGGGCTATAAGTCTTTGGAAGTTCCCGTAAAAGGACAGAAACAGATTATGGTAACACTCTCGGAAGACAGTGAAATGCTGGACGAAGTGGTGGTTATCGGTTATGGAACCATGAAGAAAAGTGACCTTACCGGTGCTGTTTCCTCTTTGGGAAGCAAGGACATCAAAGATGCTCCCGTTTCTAATCTGGGACAAGCCATTCAGGGCCGCATCTCCGGTGTGCAGGTAGTGGATGCCGGAAAGCCCGGTGATAATGTATCTATCAAGATTCGTGGTCTGGGTTCCATTAACAACTGCGATCCGCTGGTGGTGATTGACGGTGTGCCCACCGACCTGGGTCTGTCTTCACTGAACATGGCGGATGTGGAACGCCTGGACGTATTGAAAGACGCATCGGCTACAGCCATTTACGGTTCGCGTGGAGCCAATGGGGTAGTGATGATCACCACCAAGCGTGGAACGGAAGGGAAAGGCAAATTGTCGGTATCGGCTAATTGTGCTTTCCAGAATGCCACGAACGTTCCTTCTTTGCTGAACGCAAGCCAGTATGCTGATTTGAGTAATGATATGATGGTGAACAGCGGTCGCAACCCGAATCCGAATTGGGCAAATCCTTCGGAACTGGGTGCAGGTACCGACTGGATGGACGAATTGCTGCGCACGGGTGTGATGCAGAACTATACGGTAAGTTATTCCGGAGGAAATGAGAAGTCTCATTATTATGTGTCCGGTGGTTTTCTCGATCAGTCGGGTACAGTGCGCAGTGTAAACTATCGCCGTTTTACGTTTCAGTCCAACAGCGACGCACAGGTACTGAAGTGGTTGAAGTTCTCCAATAATATCACTTTCAGCACTGATACGAAGGATTCGGGCAGCTATAATATCGGTGATGCACTGAAAGCTCTTCCCGTTCTTCCGGTGAAGAATGAAGACGGCTCATGGAGTGGGCCGGAAGGTAATTCGGAATGGTACGGTAGCATCCGCAACCCGATAGGGCCTACGCAACTGAACAAGAGCCAGACGAAAGGTTATAACTTCCTTGCCAACCTGACGGCGGAACTGACTTTTACCAAATGGCTGAAATTCAAGAGTACTTTCGGTTACGATGCCAAATTCTGGTTCATCGATAACTTCACGCCGAAATATAACTGGAAGCCTATTCCGACGGAAGAAACTTCACGTTACAAGAGCGATAATAAATCATTCACTTACCTGTGGGATAACTATTTCCTGTTCGACCATACTTTTGCAGAAAAGCATCGTGTGGGAGTGATGGCGGGTTCGTCTGCACAGTGGAATGAGAATGATTACCTGAATGCGCAGAAGAACGTCTTCATGTTCGACAATGTGCATGAAATGGATAACGGTCAGGAGATGTACGCCATTGGCGGCAGTTCCAATGAATGGGCATTGCTCTCTTACATGGCACGTATCAACTACTCTTACGAAGACCGCTATATGCTGACGGCAACTGTCCGCCGCGATGGTTCCAGCCGTTTCGGTAAAAAGAACCGTTGGGGTACTTTCCCTTCTGTATCTGCCGCATGGCGCATTTCACAGGAAAGCTGGTTCCCGAAGAATGACGTTGTGAACGACCTGAAAATACGTGTAGGATATGGAGTGACGGGTAGCCAGGCAAGTGTCGGCAATTATAGTTACCTGGCATCTTACAACACCAGTGTATATCCATTCGGAACAACGAGCGGCAATCAGACCGCATTGGTTTCCTCTACGCTTGCCAATCCTTACATCCATTGGGAAGAGGTGGCACAGACGAATATCGGTTTTGATGCTTCCCTGTTCAATTCACGGATCGTATTTTCGCTGGATGCTTATCTGAAAGAGACAAGAGATATGTTGGTGAAGGCATCCATCCCCATCACATCGGGATTTGAAGATACCACCACTACTTATACGAATGCCGGTAAAGTGCGCAACCAGGGCTTGGAAATGAGTCTGCACACCATCAACCTGACCGGAGAACTGGGTTGGGAAACAAATGTGACCGCCACTTATAATAAGAATAAGATTAAGGACCTGAACAGCGCGGTTCCTTACTATATCAACCAGATCAACAACTCGTATGTCACGATGCTGGCAAAAGACTATCCGATTAATGCCTTCTACGGCTACGTGACGGATGGCTTGTTCCAAAACCAGGCGGAAGTGGATGCGCATGCCGTGCAGCCGGGAGCTGAACCGGGTGATATCCGTTTCAGGGATTTGAACAACGACGGTGTCATCAACGACAGTGACCGCACAGTGATTGGTAATCCCAATCCCAGTTGGTTCTTCTCAATGAACAATAACTTGTCTTATAAAGGATTCGAGCTTTCCGTATTCCTTCAGGGAGTGGCCGGCAATAAGATTTATAACGCCAACAATATCGACAATGTAGGTATGGCTGCCGCATACAACCAGACGACTGACGTGCTGAACCGTTGGCGCGGAGAGGGGACAAGCTACTCCATGCCGCGTGCCGTGTTCGGCGATCCTAACCAGAACTGCCGTGTATCCGACCGCTTTGTAGAAGACGGATCTTACTTGCGTGTGAAGAATATCACTCTCTCTTATACCTTCCCGAAACAATGGTTGCAGAAGTTGCAGATAGAGAATGCACGCCTTTCCCTTTCTTGTGAGAATGTGGCTACCATTACCGGATATTCCGGTTTCGATCCGGAGGTGGATATCAACGGTATTGATTTGTCCCGTTATCCCATTTCCCGTACATTCTGTGTAGGATTAAACTTTAACTTTTAATTGATTTGGATATGAAAAAGATAACAAACTTACTATACGTGCTGGCTGTATTGATGCTGGTATCATGTAATGACTTCCTGGATAAGTCGCCCAAATATGCCGTTGATCCTGAAACAACCGTGACCGATGATGTGGCCGTGGCACTGACGAATGCTTGCTACAAGGCGCTTCAGTCTTCCAATCTCTACAACCAGCGTATGTGGTCGCTGGATATCGTTGCGGGCAACAGCCTGGTAGGTGCAGGCGGTGGTACGGACGGTCTGGAAACCATACAGGCATCCAATTTTATCACGCAGAGCGATAATGGTATGGCTCTGTATATGTGGCGTTCTCCGTGGGTAGGTATCGGGCAGTGTAACATTGTGCTGACCAGTCTTCCGCAGGCCGAAGCCGTATCGGAAAGCATAAAGAACCGTTGTATGGGTGAAGCATATTTCCTTCGTGCCCATTACTATTATATCTTAGCCCGTTTGTATGGCGGTGTTCCTTTGCGTCTGGAACCTTATAATCCGGGTGAATCTACTGCAATAGCACGCACTACGTTGGATCAGACTTATGAGCAGATCATTTCGGACTGTAAGAATGCGGTCGATTTGCTTCCGGCGAAAGCGGAATATAATGAAGAAGAAAAAGGACGTGCCTGTAAGGATGCCGCCCTTGCCATGCTGGCGGATATTTACCTGACACTGGCTCCCAACCATACGAGTTATTATGAAGACGTGGTGGAACTGTGCAATGAGATTACGAACCTGGGTTACGACCTTTCCACCTGCAAGTATGAAAATAACTTCGATGCTACCATCAATAACGGTCCCGAATCTCTGTTTGAAGTGCAGTATTCCGGAAGTACGGAATATGATTTCTGGGGAACGGACGGTCAGTCTTCCTGGCTTTCCACTTTCATGGGGCCCCGCAACTCGGACTTTGTTGCAGGCAGCTACGGCTGGAATCAGCCTACGGAGGAATTTGTAAGCCAGTATGAAGAAGGTGACAAACGGAAAGAACTGACGGTTCTTTATGCAGGTTGTCCGGACTTCGACGGGAAGACTTACAAGAGTTCTTATTCTAATACCGGATATAACGTGCGCAAATTCCTGGTGTCCAAGACTATTTCGCCGGAATACAATACGAACCCCAATAACTTTGTTGTGTACCGCTATGCGGATGTCTTGCTGAAGAAAGCGGAAGCGCTGAATGAAATGGGACAACCCGGCCAAGCTGCCGCTCCCCTGAATATAGTTCGCAAACGTGCCGGATTGTCGGAAGTTTCGGGTCTGTCGCAGGAGGCGATGCGTGAGAAGATTATTCACGAACGACGCATGGAACTGGCTTTCGAAGGACATCGCTGGTTCGATATGATCCGCGTCAATAATGGAGAGTATGCCATCCGTTTCCTGCAATCCATCGGCAAGAACAGTGTGAACAAGAATCGCCTGTTGTTCCCCATTCCGCAGACGGAAATGGATGCGAATATACTGATGACACAGAATCCGGGTTATTAATCACTTAAATCAGAAGAAGAATATGAAAAGATATATTTCACATTTAGTATTTGCATTGCTGGGTTGCATGGCACTGTCTGCATGCGTGGACAATGACTATATGGAACTGGACAAGGGGCACAATGAACTGGTGCTTTCCACCAGCAACACGGAAGTCGTTTTGAACGAACAGGCGCATGGCGATGATGCCCTGGAACTCTCCTGGACAACGGGCACGAATTATGGTACGGGAAATAAGATTTCCTATACACTGGAACTTGCCAAGGCGGGCAGTAATTTTGCCGCTCCTTATGTGGCTTTGGAGAACGTCGTGCAGGAATATACCTGGAAGAAGAACGTGGAGGAATTAAATAATATCCTTCGTGAGCATTTCGGTGCGGAAACTACTGAAAACATCTCTCTGGAAGCACGCCTGACAGCCAAAGTAACGGATCGGGAAGAGACACAGGTGGCCACCACCTCTTTTAGTGTCACTGCCTACAAACCGTTGACTTCCACTCTTTACCTGATAGGTGATGCCACTCCCGGCGGTTGGAGTGCGGACGATGCAACGGAAATGACCCGGAAAGACAATGGTATATTTACATGGACGGGAAAAATGACTGCGGGTTCCTTTAAGTTTATCACTACGCTGGGTTCTTTCTTGCCGTCGTACAACAAAGGAACTGACGGAAAGCTGGTGCTTCGTGCCAGTGCCGATCAGCCGGACGAATCGTTTACGATTGAAGAAGAGTTCAACTATATTGTTGAAGCGAACCTGTTTACCGGTGTTATCACCTTGACTCAGACTGAGAACCTCAGACCGGCTTACGATCAGCTTTATTTCGTTGGAGGTATGAACGACTGGGGATTTGTGCCGATGAAAAAGGATGTGCTCGATCCGTTCCTGTTCCGCTATGCCCGTTTGTTCGATGCAGGCCAGGGTGGAGAGTTCAAGTTCGGAACTTCGGAAGGAAGCTGGGAGAGCATGTATAAAGCAAAGAATGCCAATGCCGCTTACACCGATACGGAGATGGTATTTGTGAAAGGGTTCGATCCTGACAATAAATGGGTGCTGAAAGATGCCGAATGTGGTAGGGCTTATAAGATATGTGTCGATATCCGTGCAGGGAAAGAGCGCATGATGATGAGCGAATTTGTTCCTTATGAGATGATTTATATGGTAGGGGATGCTGCGCCTGCGGGATGGAGCGTTGGAGATGCTACGCCGATGCAGGCCACGGATAATCCGTATGTATTTACCTGGCAAGGTGTACTGAACGTGGGTGAGTTGAAGCTGACTTGTGATAAGAAAGAGGACTGGAACGGTGCCTGGTTTATGCCGACCGTAGCTGATAAGCAGCCTTCGGGCGAGACGGAACCGATGTTGTTCCTGGATAAGGCCAGCGATGCTTTCAAAGCTCAATACCTGGATGTAATGATTGGAGGTATCGACCTGAAATGGAAGATTACGACGGCTGGTTCTTATAAGATTACTCTGAATCAGTTGGAAGAGACTATTTCGATAGTAAAACAGTGAAACGATGAAATATATAATTTATGCAATGGCTGCCATGTTCTTTTTGGCTTCGTGCAGCAAAGACAATGATGAAACCGGCGGTGGTAACGGCGGTGGAGGAGAAACCGGAGGAGTGACTGATGTCACTCCCGTTACCTCCGATTTAACCGTGAACCTGACCACTGACAAGGCTTGTTACAAACCGGGTGAAACCGTTTCCTTCACAGCTGATGCCCTGCCTGCGGGAGCCAAGATACGTTACCGTACTTTGAACAAGGTAATCTCCGAACAGGCAATCGCAGGCAGTTCCTGGACGTGGACTGCCCCTGCAACGGATTTCACCGGATATCTGGCGGATGTCTATCGCACTAAAGAAGACGGTACGGAAGTTATTCTCGGTGCTATTGCCGTCGATGTATCCAGCGACTGGACACGCTTTCCGCGTTATGGCTTTGTCGCCACCTTCGATGCTTCTAAAACGGAAAGTAAAATTCAGGAGGAAATGGCTTTTCTGAACCGTTGCCATATCAATGGTGTGCAGTTTCAGGATTGGCACAACAAGCACCACTGGCCATTAGGCGGTACGCGTGAACATCTCAATGCAGTATATAAGGACATTGCCAACCGGGATATTTATACACAGTCGGTAAAGGATTATATCTGCATCCAGCACTCGTTTGGAATGAAGGCGATGTTTTATAATCTTTGTTTCGGTGCGCTCGATGATGCAACGGGTGACGGTGTGAAAGAAGAGTGGTACATATTTAAAGGCACAGGGCATACGGATAAGGATGCGCATACACTGCCTGACAGTTGGAAGAGCAATATCTATTTGCTCGATCCGGGTAATGCCGAATGGCAGGCATATATTGCCCAGCGCAACGATGATGTCTATACCAATCTTGACTTTGACGGCTATCAGATAGACCAGTTGGGAAATCGTGGCGACCGCTATGATTACAAGGGGAATAAGGTGAATCTGCCTAAGACTTATGTTTCGTTTATTGAGGCTATGAAGGGGAAACATCCTGATAAGCGCTTGGTGATGAATGCAGTAAGTAGCTATGGGGCATCCCAAATTGCAGGTACGGGGAAAGTGGATTTCCTGTATAATGAAGTTTGGGGGGATGAAGCTGATTTCACGGATTTATATACGATCCTGAAAGCGAACCATCAGTACGGAAATCAGGCATTGAAGACGGTATTTGCGGCTTATATGAATTATGAAAAGGGTTCCGGCGAGTTCAATATGCCAGGAATCTTGCTGACGGATGCGGTGATGTTTGCTCTGGGAGGTTCGCACTTGGAGTTGGGAGGCGACCACATGTTGTGCAGTGAATATTTTCCAAATACCCGTTTGCAGATGAGTGATGCTTTGAAGACGGCTGTTGTGCGCTATTATGACTTTATGACTGCTTATCAGAATCTTCTTCGCGATGGCGGGGAGGAGGAGAAGCTCACTTTGGTATGTACGGATGCAAGCAAGAATCTGAATCTGAACACTTGGCCGCCACAGAAATCAGCCATTACTTCTTTCGCCAGAAGGGTGAATGGCAAACAGGTGGTTCATCTGCTGAACTTCCTTAGTGCAAACAGTTTAAGTTGGAGAGACCTGAACGGGACAATGCCCGAACCACGGTTGGTGACTAAAGTGCCCTTGAAGCTGAATGTTGCGGGAAAAGTGAGCAAAGTGTGGGTGGCTACTCCCGATGCACATGCCGGAGCTTCGCAGGAATTAGCTTTTGAACAGAAAGACGGAGCGATAACCTTTACGCTTCCTTCACTGAAATACTGGAGCATGATTGTAATAGAATAAATTATAAAAGATATAGAACCATGAGAAAATATATATATTTATTTTTAATACTGTGTTGCCTGTCTCCGCACTTATATGGCGGAAATGTAACGGGAAACTGTACTTCTTATTCGCAGGAAGGGAGAGACGTTACGTTTCATTTAGACGATAATTCGGCTGTGCAGTTGCAACTTTGCAGTCCATCCGTTGTGCGCGTCTGGTTTTCGCCGGACGGTAAGTTGCAGCGGGGAAATCCTTCTTTTGCGGTGATTAATGAAGAATTGGAAGATGTAGGCACTGTCCGGGTGGACGAACAGAATGCCTGCTATGAGATATTTACGCCTAAACTGCGTATCCGCGTCAACAAGGCTCCGTTCAGCTTGCAGATATTCGACAAGTATCAGAAGCTCCTCTTCAGTGATTATGCCGACAAGGGGCATATCAGCGATGGAGAGCGTAAAGTGGAGTATAAGACTCTGCGCCGGGATGAGCATTTCTTCGGTTTGGGTGAGAAGACCGGCAAGCTGGACCGCCGAGGCGAATCTTATAAGATGTGGAACAGTGATAAGCCTTGTTACAGCGTTGTGGAAGATCCCCTGTACAAGAGTATCCCTTTCTTTATGAGCAGTTATCGCTATGGTATATTTCTGGATAACACGTATAAGACAGAATTCAAATTCGGCACTGAAAGCCGTGATTATTACAGCTTTGAAGCTCCTGGTGGGGAGATGATTTACTACTTTATCTTCGGTAAGGATTATAAGGAAATCATGAAACAGTATGTCGCATTGACCGGACAACCCATCATGCCTCCGAAGTGGGCGCTGGGCTTTGCACAATGTCGCGGCCTGCTGACTACCGAGAAGCTCTCTTATGAAATAGCCGAAGGATACCGTAAGCGTGGTATTCCTTGCGATATCATCTATCAGGATATAGGCTGGACACAATACCTACAGGACTTCAACTGGCGGAAAGAAAACTATCAGAATCCGAAGAAGATGCTTGCCGACCTGAAAGGGATGGGCTTTAAAGTGATTGTTTCGCAAGACCCGGTTATCTCTCAGGCTAATAAAAAACAATGGGAAGAAGCGGACCGCTTGGGTTATCTGGTGAAAGACTCCACTACGGGTAAGAGCTATGATATGCCTTGGCCGTGGGGTGGCAACTGCGGTGTGGTGGACTTTACCATTCCCGAAGTGGCGGACTGGTGGGGAGCCTATCAGCAGAAACCGATAGATGACGGCATTGCCGGCTTCTGGACGGATATGGGTGAACCTGCCTGGAGCAATGAGGAACAAACGGAACGTCTTGTAATGAAACACCACCTGGGTATGCACGATGAAATTCATAACGTGTATGGTCTGACTTGGGACAAGGTGGTAAAAGAACAGTTTGAGAAACGGAATCCGGATCTTCGTGTCTTCCAGATGACGCGTGCCGCCTATGCAGGATTGCAGCGTTACACCTTCGGCTGGACCGGAGATTGCGGCAATGGAGATGATGTGTTGCAAGGCTGGGGACAGATGGCTAATCAGATCCCGGTACTTTTATCTGCCGGACTGGGTGTGATTCCTTTCGTGGCATGTGACATTTCAGGTTATTGCGGGGATATTGAAGATTATCCCGCTATGGCGGAACTTTATACCCGTTGGGTACAGTTGGGAGCGTTCAATCCTCTGAGCCGTATTCACCATGAAGGAGATGTGGCGGTAGAACCGTGGCTCTTTGGGGAGGAAGCGGAGAAGAATGTTAAAGCTGCCATAGAAATGAAATATCGCTTACTGCCTTATATTTATACTTATGCCCGCGAAGCGTATGAAACGGGTTTGCCGATTATGCGCCCCATGTTTATGGAATATCCGGCGGATTTGGAAACAGTCTCTACGGATGCACAATTTATGTTTGGTAGCGAACTGCTGGTAGCTCCGGTAGTGAAGAAGGGGGCAACTAATAAGAATGTTTATCTGCCCGAAGGTACTTGGATTGATTATAATGACAAGCGCACGGAATATAGCGGCGAACAGTGGACTACGGCAAATGCTCCGCTGAATACCATTCCTATGTTTGTGCGGAAAGGAAGTATCATCCCTCAGATGCCTGTGATGAATTATACGGATGAGAAAGCGGTTTATCCGATTACATTTGAGGTATTTCCGGCTGCGGCGGGCGGTGAAACGTCTTTCTCCCTGTATGAAGATGCAGGAACTGATCTGGGATATCAGCGTGGGGAATTTATACGTACTCCTGTATCTTGCCGGACAACGGAAAAGGGATATGTGCTCGAAATCGGGGAAAGGGCGGGAGAGAAGTATGCCCTTCCGGGAGAACGCAACCTGATGTTTTGCATTTATACCGGGCAGATGCCGAAGGAGGCACTTATTGACGGACAGAAAGTAAGGAAGATGAAAGCGGAAAAACTGAATGAAGGAATGGAAACGGAGTTCAAGGTTACCGCATGGTGTCCGGATAAGAAACAGAATCTTTGTATGTTGAGATTGCCGGATGACGGAGTGAAACACACGATTGAATTTATTTATTAATACCAACCATAAAAAGTATAGTTATGAGAAAGTTAATGCTTAGTGCAATTTGTCTTCTTTTTGCCTTAGCGGGGAAAGCGGAAGGAGTGTCGTCTCCTTCGGGCCAGGTGAAGCTGGATTTTGAATTATCAAAGAATGGTGCTCCGACCTATCAGGTGGAGTATAAAGGAAAATCCGTGATTAAGCCCAGCACTTTGGGACTGGAATTGAAGAATGCCAATAATCTGCTGGATGGTTTTGAAGTCCTGAAAGCTTCTACCTCTACCTTCGACGAAACCTGGCAACCGGTGTGGGGAGAAACGAAAGATATTCGTAATCACTACAACGAATTGCTGGTTGAATTGAAACAGCCCGCCACGGATCGTTATATGAACCTTCGTTTTCGTGTATATGATGATGGTGTAGGATTCCGTTATGAGTTTCCGCAACAGAAGAATTTGGTTTACTTCGTGATTAAGGACGAACATACCCAGTTTGCTATGACGGGCGATCATACCGCCTGGTGGATTCCCGGTGATTACGATACTCAGGAGTATGATTATACAGAATCCAAACTTTCGGAAATTCGTGGTTTGATGCAGGGAGCCATTACAGATAATGCGTCACAAAACCAGTTTTCGCCGACAGGTGTACAGACTTCCCTCCAGATGAAAACAGCAGACGGAATCTATCTCAATCTCCATGAAGCTGCTTTGGTGGATTATTCGTGCATGCACCTGAATCTGGATGATAAGAATCTTATCTTTGAATCCTGGCTGACACCGGATGCACAGGGCGATAAAGGGTATATGCAGTCACCTTGTCACACTCCGTGGCGTACGGTGATAGTCAGTGATGATGCCCGTGAAATGCTGGCTTCCAATCTGATACTGAATCTGAATGATCCTTGCAAGTATGAGGATACTTCCTGGATTAAGCCTGTGAAGTATGTAGGCGTATGGTGGGAAATGATTGCGGCAGGCAAGCCGTGGGCTTATACATTTGATCTTCCTTCCGTAAAACTGGATGAAACGGATTATACGAAAGTGAAACCGAATGGTATTCACCCCGCCAATACGGAGAATGTAAAGAAGTACATTGATTTTGCTGCGGAGCATGGTTTCGACCAGGTATTGGTAGAAGGCTGGAATATCGGTTGGGAAGACTGGTTCGGCAACAGCAAGGATTATGTTTTCGACTTTCTCACTCCATATCCTGATTTTGACATCAAATACCTGAATGAGTATGCTCACTCCAAAGGTGTCAAACTGATGATGCATCATGAGACATCGGCTTCCGCACGCAACTACGAACGCCACATGGAGGCTGCCTATGACTTGATGAATCAATACGGTTACAATTCCGTGAAAAGCGGTTATGTGGGCAATATCATTCCGCGCGGCGAATATCATTATGGGCAGTGGATGAACAATCATTACCTGTATGCCGTGACCGAAGCTGCCAAGCATAAGATTATGGTGAATGCCCACGAGGCTGTACGTCCTACTGGTTTGTGCCGTACGTATCCGAATCTGATAGGAAATGAATCTGCCCGTGGCACGGAATATGAAGCTTTCGGAGGCAGCAAGCCTTTCCACACGACCATTCTTCCTTTTACCCGTCTGCAAGGCGGACCGATGGATTATACGCCGGGTGTCTTTGAAATGGATATGAATAAACTGAATCCGAATAGTCACGCTCATGTAAACTCTACATTGGCGCGTCAGTTGGCACTCTACGTTACGATGTACAGCCCTCTGCAAATGGCAGCTGATCTGCCTGAGAACTATGAACGCTTTATGGATGCTTTCCAGTTCATTAAAGATGTGGCTCTGGACTGGGATGACAGCCGATACCTGGAAGCAGAACCGGGACGCTATATCACGGCTGCCCGCAAGGCGAAAGGTACGAATAATTGGTTTATAGGTTGTACCAGCAGTGAGCAGGGACATGCTTCTACTCTGAAACTGGATTTTCTGGATGCTGATAAACAGTATATAGCTACTGTTTATGCGGACGCAAAGGATGCCGATTATAAAACGAATCCGCAGGCTTACGTAATCCGTAAAGGGATTGTTTCTCCTAAGACTGTGCTGAAATTGAAAGCTGCTCCGGGTGGTGGTTATGCCATCAGCATTATGGAGGTGAAAGATAAGGCGGAATTGAAAGGATTGAAAAAGCTATCCGGTAATATCTGATAGATAAAAATCCCCTTCCTCAGCTCTCCAATCACCAAGTACGGTAATTAGGAGTGAAGAAGGGGCTATTTTCCACATACTTTTTAATAGTAGCATAGTTTACTTCGATATTCTGGGGCAGTAGAAATTTAGTGGGGATTATCGTTTCCTATTCTCACCCAAAATTCCG
>ENA-ORRZ01000748-ORRZ01000748.1-human-gut-metagenome-genome-assembly--contig:-NODE-748-length-27001-cov-16.245417_pt1 | contig 27001 bp, 13 predicted proteins | sample MGYA00242185_ERZ509152 | MGnify/ENA primary metagenome ERZ509152 (study PRJEB26280, sample SAMEA2338668) | human gut metagenome | biome: human gut; feature: human-associated habitat; material: faeces... | reverse complement strand
GTCTGGACGCAGTGAAAGAGGTGGTATTCCGCAACGGCACGCTTCGGGCCAATTTCTTTCGCGACATTTGGCGGGTAGAGAAAGTGCGCAAGCGGTTTGATGCCAAGGAGATACTGCTGTTTAAGGATGTATTGCGCGAAGGAGTGGAGAAAGGCGTGTTCAGAATAGACGATATCGACATGACCGCCGAGCTGGTGCATTATTGTGTAAAAGGGATTGAAGTGCCCTATATCCGCGGCCATATCGGCGCAAAGCTGGATGACGAGACCCGCGACAAATACGTTGTGAACCTTGTGTTTGGCGCACTGCATAGAACATAAAAACATTTAATCAATAATTTAAAAACAGTATGGGATTATTAGACGGAAAAACAGCCATTGTAACCGGAGCCGCTCGCGGCATTGGTAAGGCTATCGCTTTAAAGTTCGCTCAAGAAGGAGCTAATATAGCATTCACCGATTTGGTGATTGACGAAAATGCTGAAGCTACGGCAAAAGAAATCGAAACGTTGGGCGTAAAAGCCAAAGCGTATGCTTCCAATGCGGCAAGCTTTGAAGATACCGCTAAAGTGGTAGAGGCTATCCATGCAGACTTCGGTCGCATCGATATTCTGGTAAACAACGCAGGTATCACCCGTGACGGTTTGATGATGCGCATGACCGAACAGCAATGGGATATGGTTATCAACGTGAACCTGAAATCGGCTTTCAACTTCATTCACGCTTGTACTCCGATTATGATGCGCCAGAAAGCCGGCAGCATTATCAATATGGCTTCTGTTGTAGGTGTTCACGGCAATGCAGGCCAGGCCAACTACTCTGCTTCCAAGGCCGGTATGATTGCATTGGCGAAATCCATCGCACAAGAACTGGGTTCTCGCGGCATCCGTGCCAACGCCATCGCTCCGGGCTTCATTATGACGGCCATGACAGATGCCCTGTCCGAAGAAGTAAAGGCCGAATGGTGCAAGAAGATACCTTTGCGTCGCGGCGGTACACCCGAAGACGTTGCCAACATTGCTACCTTCCTGGCTTCTGATATGTCTTCTTATGTATCAGGACAGGTAATTCAGGTAGACGGTGGTATGAATATGTAACATCCAAATCACTGAATAAATGACTGTCGTATACGAGGACAATCATATCATTATAGTAAACAAGACCGCTTCCGAGATAGTTCAGGGAGACAAAACGGGCGATACGCCGCTTTCGGAGACCGTAAAGCTGTATCTCAAGGAGAAATACCAAAAGCCCGGCAATGTCTTTATCGGTGTCACGCACCGTCTGGACCGCCCCGTAAGCGGTCTTGTTATTTTTGCCAAAACCAGTAAGGCGCTTACCCGTCTGAACGAGATGTTCAAGAACAGCGAGGTGAAGAAAACCTATTGGGCAGTGGTGAAGAACCAGCCTCGGGAGCAAGAAGGCGAGCTGGTGAACTATTTGGTACGTAATGAGAAGCAAAACAAGAGTTATGCCTACGATAAGGAAGTGCCGAACAGCAAGAAAGCGATTTTGCATTATCGGCTCATAGCCAAGTCACAAAACTACTGTTTATTGGAGATAGACCTGAAAACGGGGCGGCATCACCAGATACGCTGCCAGTTGGCAAAGATGGGGTGCCCCATTAAAGGGGATTTGAAATACGGCTCTCCCCGTTCCAACCCTGACGGAAGCATCTGTCTGCATGCGCGCTTTGTGCGCTTTGTACATCCGGTGTCCAAGGAACTGATAGAGGTGGAAGCCCCTGTTCCTGCCGGTAATCTGTGGAATGGCTTTGAAATGATTTGATAATCTGTTAATAACAAATTCAATGAAAAAGATTCTGATTCTTTCGGGACTGTCCCTGCTTGCGGCGCTCGCAGTCCGGGCGCAGGATAAAGTGACCGAATACAATGTACGTCCTGCCGTTGCGGTGCGTACTCCCATTCAAGGTGACAGCATCAACTTTACAGGAGAGAAATTCACGGTCGATGACCTGCTGAAGACCGACATCAGCCTTGACTTCGACGGGCGTTCTTACGAACGCATGGCGGCGGATACCGCAGGGTATGTACGTGTGGAGAAAGCGGATAAAGATAATCTGTTTTATCTGTTTGCCACCAACCTGCGTGCGGAACGCTTTATGAAAGGAAAGCTGAATATTTACTCTCCCGCACGTTTTGAGGTGTTTGTGAATGGCGTTTCCAAACAATCCAAGACGACTGCGGAAGATAGCTTGTCGCAGGTTTCCCCTTCGGTACTTGGCTTACGTCTGGAGCCGGAAGCGGATTATGAGATAGTCGTTAAATTGTTGTCGACGGCTGCCGATAAGGCCGTTCCCGCATTGAAGTGCGAGTTTGAGAAGGATAAGGAGTTTACCGATGTCGACTATCGGATTGCACCCGATTTGAAAAGGCGTTTCGCGTTGCACAATACGGCTTTCGGAAGCCGCGTGCGTTCGGTCAGTCTTTCTCCGAACGGCAAGTATCTGCTTACCTGCTATGCGGATAACTATTCGTTGAAGCGTTCAAGGACACGTTGTGAGTTGACCGAACTGAAGACGGGCAGGGTGATACTGCCCGCTGCCGATGAGAAAATGCGCTGGATGCCCCGCAGCAATAAGCTTTATTATACCGTAACCGGCAGGCAACGGAATGATTTGGTTGTGTTCGACCCGGTTACCATGCGCGAGGAAGTGTTGCTGAAAGATGTTCCCGAAGGATATTTTGCATGGTCGCCCGCGGAAGATTATCTTATCTACTCTCCCGATGATAAGGGGGAAACGGTCAGCGGTCCTTTGAAACGGCTGCTGCATCCCGACGACCGTATTCCCGATGCGCGTTCCCGCAACTATCTCGTTAAGTACGACCCTGCCACAGGTCTTTCCGAACGACTCACTTATGGCAGCCATGCCGTCTATCTGAATGATATATCTTCTGACGGCAGGAAGCTCTTATGCTCCACTTCTAAATCGAATATCACTCAATGTCCTTTCTCTCTCACTTCCATCTTCGAGGTGGATTTGGCTACGTTGCGGGCGGATACGCTGGTGACATGGAACTCTTATGTCAACAGGGCGGCTTACTCTCCCGACGGCGGACAGCTTCTGGTAATGGGCAGTCCGATGGCTTTTGACGGAATAGGGAAGAATTGCGGCGGGCATCCTGTCGCCAATGATTTCGATACCCAGGCGTTCATTATGGACAAAGCCACGAAAAAGGTCAGTCCTATCACACGCGATTTTAATCCCACCGTCGACTTCTTGCAGTGGAACCGTGTAGACGGCTGTATTTACTTCAATACAACGGACGAAGATTGCAGACATATCTACCGCTATACTCCGAAGACGGACAGTTTTGAAATGCTGCCGCTGCAGGAAGATGTGATTTCTTCCTTCGACCTGGCGGAATACAATCCTGCGGTTGCCGCCTATGTCGGCGGTGGAAATACCAGTGTGGGAGTTGCCTATACGTACGATGTGAAGAAGAAAACGTCTGTCTTGCTTGCCAACCCGATGAAACCCGTTTTGGATAAGATAGATATGGGTGCCATGAAGGAATGGAACTTCACGGCGGAAGACGGTACGGAGATTAAAGGTATGATATGCCTGCCGCCGGATTTCGACCCGGATAGGAAATATCCGCTTATCGTCTATTACTACGGCGGGACTACACCTACCACACGCGGCATCACTTCGCCTTATTGTGCGCAACTGTTCGCGTCACGCGATTATGTGGTTTATGTTATCCAGCCCAGTGGGGCTATCGGTTACGGTCAGGAATTCTCCGCCCGCCATGTCAATGCGTGGGGGGAACGTACCGCTGACGAAATTATCGAGGGAACGAAGAAGTTCTGCGCCGCTCATCCGTTTGTCAACGATAAGCGTATCGGTTGTATCGGAGCGTCTTACGGCGGTTTTATGACGATGTACTTGCAGACAAAGACGGATTTGTTCGCCGCTGCCGTTTCGCATGCGGGCATCAGTAACGTCACTAGTTATTGGGGCGAGGGCTATTGGGGCTATTCCTATAACTCCGTTGCCGCTGCCGGGAGCTATCCGTGGAATAATCCCGACCTGTTTACAAAACACGGGGCCTTGTTCAATGCGGATAAAATCAAGACCCCGCTGCTGTTGCTGCATGGTACGGTCGATACGAATGTGCCTGTCGGCGAAAGCATCCAGTTGTACAATGCATTGAAGATATTGGGCAAGCCGGTAGAGTTTATAACGGTGGATGGCGAGAACCACTTCATCAGTGATTATCCCAAGCGGGAGCTGTGGCACAACTCTATCATGGCATGGTTTGCACGTTGGTTGCAGGACAGTCCGGCATGGTGGAATGACCTTTACCCGGAAAGACATTGGTAAATGAAAGGTAACAAAAAAGCCGTTTCCCGGAATAGACAAGGAGGAAACGGCTTTTTTGTTGTTAGTGCGCTTACTATTATTCGGCCACTTCAAGTTGTGCTTGGGATGCTCTTGGCCATTTGCATCTGTGCTCAGGCCAAGAACGATCCGTCACAAACAAACATAAACAGGGCTGCTACTAATACTAATCTTTTTGTTTTTCATTTACTTTAATAGGTTTATATTCGGTTCAGTCTTAGTTTAGGTAGATTTTGCTTTAATACTGCTGTGGATTGGATATCCACATGGAATGTACGTCAAATGATGTGCCAGAATTGATAAGGAAATGATAAGGTGCTGGTAATTAGTACGCTAATTTGGCCGTGACAAAATGCCGCATCGTAGAAATGTGTGGATTTGTGTGGAAAGTGTGGAACGGGATGTGGAGTTTTTCCACAATTACAGTTCTATGCCGTATAGCTTAAGTTTGTTGTAGAGCGTTTTCCGGTCTATGCCGAGCAGTTGTGCGGCGCGGCTTTTGTTGTAGCCTGTCTGTTTCAAGGCTTCGATGATTTGCAGCTTTTCGGCTTCTTCGCTACGGAGCGGCATGCCTGCGGACGGAGTGACCTGATTTTGCAGTTCGCTAAGCTCATTCAGGGTAATGAATTTGTCTTGAGCCAGAAGAGTGGCGCGGCGGACGATATTCTTCATCTGGCGCAGATTGCCCGGCCATTGGTACTTCAGTAAGGCTTTGGATGCTTTTTCGTCAAAGCCGATGAGGTGCTTGTCCAGTTCACGGTTGGCCTGGTCTAAGAAGAAGTTTGCAAAGAGAAGGATGTCCTCGCGACGGTCTTTCAATTGCGGCATACGCAGGGTAAATTCATTGATACGGTGGTAGAGGTCTTCGCGGAATGTACCTTTCTCGATGGCCTGTTCCAGATTCTCATTGGTGGCGGATACTAAGCGCACGTCTACCTGTATCTCCTTGTTAGAGCCGATGGGACGTATCTTACGTTCTTGCAGGGCGCGAAGCAATTGTATCTGTACCTCGTAGCTGAGGTTGCCTATTTCGTCCAGAAAGATGGTACCACCGTTGGCTGCGGCGAATGCGCCGGTCTTGTCGGTCAGCGCACCGGTAAAGGAACCTTTTACGTGACCGAAGAATTCAGAAGCGGCCAGCTCTTTGGGGATGGCTCCGCAGTCAATGGCTATGAACGGCTGCCTGGCGCGGCGGCTCAACTTATGGATGCGTTGCGCCACATACTCCTTACCTGTTCCGCTGGCTCCGTTGATGAGGACGGACATATTGGTGGGAGAAACCAGATTTACATAGTTATAAAGTTGTTTGGCGGCATCGCTTTCGCCCTCCAGGTAGTCGGAAGATGCGTCCACCGTGCTGTCGGCGGCAAATGCTTTATCTGTCCCGGATGAATGCGCCGCCTGTTGAGGTGCGGCGGACGAGGGCTTCAGGGCTTCATCCATTTTCTTCAATAATTCATCGGGATTTACGGGCTTTGCGATGTAGTCGCATGCGCCCAGCTTTATGGCTTGTACGGCGGACTGTATGTCGGCATAGCCCGTCATGATGATAAGAGGTATATGCAAGGAATGTTCCCCCAACCATTTCAGCAAGTCTATGCCGTCACGGTCGGGCAGGCGCAAGTCGGACAGTATCAAGTCTACTGTCTCGGCTTCGATATGCTTCTGGGCACGGGATATGCTGCTGACCGAACTGACCTGGAAACCTTTCTTGCCGAGCCACGTTTTCAACATCATACCGTAAGTGATGTCATCTTCTACGATTAATATGGATTTCATCCCTTCTGCTTTTTATCTCTTTTATGATGCAAAGGTAAATCGTTTTGTTCGATTTTAGTATATTTGCAGACTTAAATTAAACAAAAAGACAGATGAAAAGAAATCTCATAGTATTATTAACCATACTGGTTTGCGGTCTGACGGCCTGCAAACCGGGACAAAAGAAAGACGGAAATATGGAAAAAGAAACGAAATTGAAGATTGAAACAAGTGCGGGTGACATCATCGTGAAACTGTATAACGAGACGCCGAAGCATCGCGATAACTTTATCAAGCTGGCCGAGGACGGTACTTATGAGGGTACTCTGTTTCACCGTGTCATTAAGGACTTCATGATACAGGCGGGCGACCCCGAATCGAAGAATGCCCCGAAAGGCAAGATGCTGGGAGCGGGTGATGTGGGATACACGGTTCCTGCGGAGTTTGTCTATCCTAAATACTTCCATAAGAAAGGTGCGTTGTCTGCCGCCCGTCAGGGAGACAACGTGAACCCGAAGAAGGAATCGTCCGGTTGCCAGTTCTATATCGTGACCGGAAAGGTGTATAACGACTCTACGCTTCTCGGCATGGAACATCAGATGAATCAGGCGCGTTTGAACAATGCTTTCAATGCTTTGGCGCAGAAGCACATGAAAGAAATCTACAAGATGCGTAAGGACGGCGACCAGGAAGGTTTGATGAACCTGCAGGATACGCTTATTGCGCAGGCTGAGGCTCAGGTGGCTGATGAACCGGAATTCCGTTTCACGCCGGAACAGGTGAAGGCCTATACCACTGTCGGCGGTACACCGCATCTGGACGGTGAATATACCGTATTCGGCGAAGTGGTTGAGGGCATGGATATCGTAGATAAGATTCAACAAGTAAAGACAGACCGCAGTGACCGTCCGGAAGAGGATGTGAAGATTGAAAAGGTGACTGTGATTGATTAACGAATGAAAATAAATAAGCATTGTTTCCCCAACGGCCTGCGACTGGTGCACTACGAGGATACCAGTACGCAAATGGTGGCGCTGAACATCGTTTATGATGTCGGCGCACGAGACGAGCATCCCGAACATACCGGCTTTGCCCATTTGTTCGAGCATCTGATGTTCGGCGGTTCGGTGCATATTCCCGATTATGATACGCCTTTGCAATTGGCGGGGGGAGAAAATAATGCCTGGACGAATAACGATATTACCAATTATTACCTGACCGTTCCGAAACCGAACGTAGAGACAGCCTTTTGGCTGGAGTCCGACAGGATGCTGGAACTGGCTTTCAGCGAGCAAAGCCTCGAAGTACAGCGCGGCGTGGTGATGGAAGAGTTTAAGCAACGCTGTCTCAACCAGCCGTATGGTGATGTGGGGCATTTGTTCCGCCCGTTGGCGTTCCGGGTGCATCCGTACCGCTGGCCTACTATCGGCAAAGAACTCTCCCACATAGAGCAGGCCACGCTGGACGAAGTGAAGAGCTTCTTCTACCGCTTCTACGCCCCGAATAATGCCGTACTGGCAGTGACGGGGAACATTTCATGGGATGAAACCGTCAGGCTCACCGAGAAATGGTTTGCGCCCATTCCCCGGCGGGATGTTCCGGCGCGGCAATTGCCGCAGGAACCGGAGCAAACGCGGGAACGCAGGCTGACGGTGGAAAGAAACGTGCCGCTGGATGCCTTGTTCATGGGCTATCACATGTGCAGTCGTGAGAGCGCGGATTATTACGCATTCGATATCCTGTCCGATATTCTCAGCAACGGACGCTCCAGCCGTTTGAACCGCCGTCTGGTGCAGGAGCAGAATCTGTTTTCCGGTATCGACGCATACATCAGCGGTACGCGCGATGCGGGGCTGTTGCAAATCAGCGGTAAGCCTGCGGCAGGCGTGTCGTTGGAACAGGCGGAAGCCGCTGTCCGTAAGGAATTAGAAGAGTTGCGGCAATCTCCGGCAGGCGAACAGGAACTGGAGAAAGTCAAGAATAAGTTTGAATCTACCCAGATATTCGGCAATATCAATTACCTGAACGTAGCCACAAATCTTGCCTGGTTTGAGCTGACGGGAAAGGCGGAAGATATTGACCTTGAAGTAGAGCGTTATCGCTCCGTTACGACGGAGCAACTGCACACTGTGGCGCAGCATACTTTCTGCGAGAACAATACCGTAGTATTATATTATAAGAGTGATAAACAACATTAAAAGGGAACAGTGAGGATGTGCGGAACATCTGTCTGACAGACTGTGGATTTCGTCCGATGAAACAAATTTTAGATAATAAGATGATGAATTTGATAGCCGGCTATAAACAGCATTATAAAGCGTTGATATTTCTGGGACTTCCCATTGTTATCGGGCAGGTGGGCGTAATTGTTCTCGGTTTCGCGGATACCCTGATGATTGGGCATCACAGTACCGAGGAACTGGGTGCGGCTTCTTTCGTAAACAACGTATTTACGCTTTGCATCATTTTCAGTACCGGTTTCAGCTATGGACTGACGCCTATTGTAGGCAGTCTTTACGGCAACCGCCGTTTTGCGGAAGCGGGGCAGGCGTTGCGGTGCAGTTTGGTGGCGAATGTCCTGGTGGCTTTGCTTCTTACTTTCATCATGACGGTGGTCTACTTCAATGTGGAGCGTTTGGGGCAGCCCGAGGAACTGATGCCTTTGATAAAACCTTATTATCTGGTATTGCTCGCTTCGCTGGTTTTCGTGATGCTGTTCAATGGTTTCAAGCAGTTTACGGACGGTATCACCGACACCAAGACCGCCATGTGGATACTGCTGGGCGGAAACGCGCTGAACATCATAGGTAATTATATTCTTATCAACGGTAAGCTGGGCTTTCCGGAGTTGGGTTTGCTGGGAGCAGGTATCAGTACGCTGTTTTCGCGTATTATGATGGTCGTGGTTTTCGCGCTGATTGTACTTCGCGGTCGTCGCTTCATTCGTTACCGGCTTGGGTTTTCCCGCATGGGGTGGTCGCTTCCGGTGTTTAAGCGGCTCAATGCGTTGGGCTGGCCTGTCGGCTTGCAGATGGGAATGGAGACGGCTTCTTTCAGCCTTAGCGCCATTATGGTGGGTTGGCTGGGTACCATCGCTTTGGCATCCCATCAGATAATGCTGACCATTTCGCAATTCACTTTCATGATGTACTACGGTATGGGGGCTGCGGTAGCGGTGCGTGTCAGTAACTTTAAGGGGCAGGGCGATATGGAGAATGTACGCCGTTCCACATTTGCGGGCTTCCACCTGATAATGGCTATGGAAGTGGTGCTTATGAGCATTGTTTTTGTGATGCGCGGACAGGTGGGCGGTTGGTTCACGGATAGCGCCGAGGCTTCGGCGCTGGTGGCGTCCTTATTCTTTCCCTTCCTGATTTATCAGTTTGGCGACGGATTGCAAATCAACTTTGCCAATGCGCTGCGAGGCATATCGGATGTAAAGCCGATGATGATTATTGCATTTATTTCTTATTTTATTATATCTTTGCCCGTAGGATATTTTTGCGGTTTCGTGCTGGGCTGGGGATTGGTCGGTGTCTGGATGGCTTTCCCGTTCGGACTGACCAGCGCCGGACTGATGCTGTGGCTGCGCTTCCGCTATAAAACGGGAACGAGATGATAAAAGAGGCGGTATTCGCCGTCCTGTCACTCTATCACCTTTTTATCACCTATTATGAATAGCGTATCGAAAGTAAAGATAGCTGTCGGATACACTCTGTTGTTAGGAGTGTTGCTTTTTTCCCTATTCTTCGTGCATAGGGAAATGGAGAATCTTATGCTTTCCGATAATCAGGATGTGCAGTGGACGGACAGTCTCATCACGCTTCTCAGGGAGAAGGACGCGAACACCATTTACATGTTGCGTGTGCTGAGCGAAACGAGCGACAGTATGGTTTCTACCCGGGAGATAGAGAGCATCATCGCTACCCGGCAGGATTCGGTCGTTACCAACCGGCGGGTACAGCGCCGTATCATTACGCATCGCGACACGGTGGTTACCAAGCCCAAGAAGAAAGGCTTCTTCCGTCGTTTGGGAGAGGTGTTCGTTCCGCCTAAAAAAGATACTGCCATACAGGTAAAGACTTCCCTCGAATATGCTACGGATACGGTGATTGATGTCTACAATCCGGTGGACTCCCTGCAAGAAAAGCTGCGTGCCGTGGCGCAGCAGAAGAAAGAGAATAATGCCATCGTACAACGCCGCAGGCGCACTTTGCAGCGCATGGACAGGATGCTGACCGCCCGTATCGACAGTCTGTTGAAAGGTTATGAACAGGAAACCTTGCAGCGCGCCCGCGAAGAGGCGGAGTATCAGCAATCCGTGCGCCATCACTCCATTAAGATAATCAGCGGTATCGCGGCCGGCGCTGTGTTGCTTTCCGCCTTTTTCCTGATAATCATCGGGCGTGACATTACGCGCAGCAACCGTTATCGCCGCGAACTGGAAGAAGCCCGCTGCCGTGCCGAAGACTTGCTGGCTACGCGGGAAAAGATGATGCTTGCCATTACCCACGACTTTAAGGCGCCGCTCGGCTCCATCATGGGCTATGCCGACCTGCTCTCCCGTCTGACGGTGGACGAACGGCAGCGCTTCTATCTGGATAACATGAAAACCTCATCGGAACATCTGCTGAAACTGGTTGTCGATTTGCTTGATTTTCATCGGCTCGACCTTCATAAGGCCGAGATAAACCGGGTTACTTTCCATCCCGCCCGTCTGCTGGAAGAAATCCATGTCAGCTTCGAACCGCTGACTTCCGCCAAGGGACTGGGTTTACATTGTGATATTGCTCCCGAGTTGGAGAGCACGTATATCAGCGACCCGCTCCGGTTGCGTCAGATTATCAATAACCTGCTTTCCAATGCCGTGAAGTTTACGGACGAGGGCGGCATAACGATAACGGCACGTTACGAGAACCGCCGGCTGGTCGTTGCCATAGCCGATACGGGCAAAGGTATGGAACCTGCCGACAGGGAACGGATTTTTCAGGAGTTCACCCGTCTGCCCGGCGCGCAGGGCAAAGAGGGCTTCGGGCTCGGATTGTCCATCGTGCGCATGCTTGTACAGTTACTGGAAGGAACGATTGATGTGGACAGTGCGCCGGGTAAGGGAAGCACGTTTACATTACGTATCCCTTTGTTCCCCGTGAGGGTGTCGGAGAATGCCGGCGGGAAGCGTCAGGAGACGGAAACCGAAGCTTCTTCCGCTCTTTCCGGGGAAATATCCGTTCCTTCACAACGCTCGCTTCGCGTACTTCTGATCGATGATGACCGTATTCAGCTTACGCTCACCGCGGCCATGCTCCAACATAGCGGTATCGCTTCGGTGTCGTGCATGCAATTGGATGAATTGCTGGATGCCCTGCGTTCCGATACCTTCGATGTACTGCTTACCGATGTACAGATGCCTGCCATAAACGGCTTCGACCTGCTGAAACTGCTGCGGGCGTCGAACCTTCCTCAAGCTCAGACCATTCCTGTGATAGCCGTTACAGCCCGTAGCGACATGAAACGGGAGGAGATTAAGGAACACGGTTTTGCCGGTTGTTTGCACAAACCATTTACGGTAGCGGAGCTTTTCCGGGAACTGAATGCGGAGGGTATCGGACAAGAGCCTGTTCCTGCCCCGCAATGTGAAGAAGCGGTTGCGGCTGAGGCTTCATCTCCGGAGCTTCCTTATAATTTCTCGGCGCTTACCGCTTTCTCCGGTGATGATCCGGAAGCGGCAAAGTCCATTCTTGAGAGTTTCGTCACTGAAACCCGTCTCAATGCCGAACGTTTGCGGCAGGCGGTGGATGCGGCGGACATGGACGGGGTGGCTGCCGTATCGCACAAAATGATTCCTCTCTTTACGCTGATTGGCGCTACGGAACTGGTGTCGGAACTTAAGATACTGGAAAGCCTGCGCGGCGCTCCCTTCACTGCCGAACAGGGACAGCGCGCGCTCCGTTCGCTTGCTCTTATCGAGGATATTGTTCGTTTACCGGCACAGACCGATTTGGGTAAGCGGTCGATATAAGTGGTCATAAACACCGGTGTGGCACAGTATTTTTATTCTTTAGGAACTTTATCTCGAAATTAATTGTTTACTTTGTACAACTTTTAATAGATGACAGTTTGACGTTCCAATGAGAAGAAAATGGTTAAAGGGAGCACTTTGGGTGCTGCTCACTCCTATTATCCTATTTGTAATATTGATGATATTGCTGTATGTGCCGCCCGTGCAGAATTTTATACGGAAACAGGCTACGGCGATAGCGTCGGATGCTACGGGCATGAATATTTCCGTAGAACGGATTGACCTTCGTTTTCCCTTGAATCTGCTTGTGCGTGGCGTACAGGTGGTGCAGTCGGAGAACGACGCCGTCGATATACAACATCCCGATACCCTGCTGAACCTTGGAAGCCTGAACGTGCGCGTACAGGCATGGCCTTTGTTGCAGGGCAGGGTAGAGGTGGACGATATTACTTTGCAGCAGGTAGCCGTAAACTCTTCCACCTTGCTGGAAGGTATGCACATCAAAGGAACGCTCGGACGGTTCTTCCTCGAGAGCCACGGCATCGACCTGAAAAAAGAGAATGCCGTGCTGAATAGCGTGGAGTTGAGTAATACCCATGTGCAAGTAATACTTGCCGATACTGCCGAGGCTCCGAAAGATACTGTTGAAACCGCCTTGAACTGGCGGATAGCGTTGCACAACCTGAAACTGAAGAATGTTTCGGTGGATTTGCAGATGCCGCTCGACTCCATGACGTTGGCTGCCAATATAGGAGATGCAAGCATAGAAGATGCCAATGCCGACCTCAAACGTCAGTTCTACGGTTGGCGTAAGTTTGCGCTTACGGGTACTGCCGTAAATTACGATTCGGGTACAGCCGCTCCCGTCGAGGGTTTTGACGCTTCGCATATCGCGTTGCGCGACATCCGTATCGGCATAGATTCGGTGATGTCCTGCGGCCGCGACATGAACGCCGTTATCCGCGAGTTCTCCATGTACGACCGTTCGGGACTGACTGTAACTTCTCTGACCGGACGCCTGTTTGCCGATTCAACCCTTATCCGCGTGCCCCATTTGCAACTTACGACCCCGCATAGTGAAATGAACCTGACGGCGCAGACCTATTGGAAACTTGTCGATATACCTACTACCGGACGTCTGTCTGCCCGCTTTAATGCCAATATCGGCAAACAGGATGTACTGCTCTTTGCAGGCGGATTGCCCGAAACCTTTAAAGAGGCTTATCCTTTCCGGCCGCTGGTGATTCATGCCGGTACGGAAGGGAACTTGAAGCAAATGCAGATTTCACGTTTCACCGCTGAATTGCCGGGCGCTTTCTCGTTGAGCGGCGGCGGTGAGTTGTGGAACCTTACGGACAGCTTGAGGCGTAGCGGAGAGCTTGATTTTGAAATGCAGACGCAAGACCTTAATTTCCTGACCGGACTTACCGGGGTAACTCCCGACGGTTCTATCGTTGTGCCCGACAGTATGAATCTCGTGGCGCGTCTCGGTCTTGACGGGCCGCAATGCAACGCGTTTCTGAAAGTAAAGGAAGGCAAAGGCAGTCTGGATTTGGATGCCGCCTACAACTTGTCTACCGAGGCCTATCATGCAGACCTCGCCATAGATGCTTTGCAACTCCATCATTTCCTGCCTAAAGACTCTGTTTATACACTTACGGCCCATATTTCCGCCAAAGGCCAGGGAGTGGATATCGCTTCTCATAAGACAATGGTGCGCATAGAGGCCAAGCTGGCGGAATTGCAGTATGCCCGTTGGAATATATCGGGCGTGGATTTGAATGCGGGTTTGAAGTCATCGGTGGCTTCAGTGCGACTGACGAGTGATAATGAGTTATTGAAGATGCAGTCCGAGGCCGACTTACGCCTCGATCGCAAATATATGGACGGCAAGCTGAATATGAATGTCGAGGAGCTGGACTTATATAAACTGGGCGTTGCCCCCAAGCCTTTGGAACATTCGGTTGCGTTTAATCTGGGTGCGGAAGCGCGCCACGATTCCATTAAGTTGCGGATGGATGCTGGCGATATGGACTTGCAGTTCCGTGCCCGCAGCACTTTGAAGGAGCTGTTGGAACAATCGGACGAGTTCGTCGCCATTCTTATGAAGCAGATAGATGAAAGGCGGCTGGACCATGCGGCTTTGCGTCGGGTGTTACCTTCGGCAGGCATGCAGCTGACGGCGGGACAGTCTAATCCGGTCAGCTATTTCCTGAAAACAAAAGATGTGACGTTCAATGACTTTACCCTTCGTTTCGGTACCACGCCGACGCGGGGCATCAACGGGCGGACTGCTGTGCATGGATTGCGTGTGGACTCGTTGCAACTCGATACGATTTTCTTTACCGTGAAGCAGGATACCTCCCGGATGATGCTGCAAAGCGGGGTGATTAACGGGCCGAAGAACCCACAGTTTGTGTTCCGGAGTACGCTGACAGGCGAGATTCGGAGTGAAGACGCCGAACTGACCGTAAATTATGTGGACGGTGAGGGGCAGACAGGAGTGCTGTTCGGTATAAATGCCCGCCCGCTGACCGAAGGACACGGCAAAGGCAACGGAGTATTGCTGAATCTGACACCTGCCGAACCGGTTATCGCATACCGTAAGTTCCATTTCGTGGATAACAGTAACTGGATATATCTGCATAAGAATATGCGTGTCTATGCCAATATCGATATGGATAGCGACAACGGCTTATGTTTCCGTATGCAGTCGGACAAGAACGACAGTATCTCGTTGCAGAATATGAACGTGGAATTAAGTCGCTTCCAGTTGGAAGAATTAAGCGAAGTGCTTCCTTATATGCCCCGACTGACCGGTTTGTTCTCCGCCGAAGCACAGTATATACAGACTCCTACTTCCTTACAAGTGTCCGCCGAAGCCAGCATCAATGAACTGACTTACGAGCGGCAACATGTAGGAGACATCGGTATGGGCGCCACATGGCTGCCGGGAGATAAAGGCGCTACGCATTATCTGAATACGTATTTCAGTTACGACAATCAGGAAGTGCTGACCGCAGACGGTATACTGACGCAAAAGAATGGCAGGGATACGCTGGAAGTGACCACCTCTTTTGAGCATTTCCCGATGAAGATTGCCAATGCCTTTATTCCCGACCAAATGGTTTCCTTCACCGGCGACCTTGACGGCGGAATGTATATCTACGGACCGTTGGAGAAACCCAAGATGCACGGAGATGTTACACTGGACAGCGTATCGGTATATGCGCGTCAGGCAGGAGCCCGCTACTGGTTCGACGACCGCCCCGTACAGATTAAGGACAATCAACTGATATTTGATAAGTTCGCTATCTATACCACCAGTAAGAATCCGTTCACCATTAACGGTAAGGTGGATTTCCGTAATCTGGAACGCCCTACGGCGGATTTGAAATTGCTGGCAGAGAACTATACGCTGCTGGATGCGCCGCGTACCCGCGAAAGTCTCATTTACGGCAAGGTATTTGTCGATTTGAACGCAACGGTACGAGGGCCTTTGGATGCCTTGACCATGCGCGGCAATATGAATCTGTTGGGAAATACGGATGTGACCTATGTGCTCACCGACTCGCCGCTGACGGTGGAAGACCGTCTTGAAGGCCTGGTTACCTTTACTTCCTTTGCGGACACGACCTCGGTGAGTGCGGATGAGGCCCCTGCCATGTCTTTGGGCGGTATGGATATGATTATGTCCGTGCATATAGACAATGCCGTACGCCTTCGTGCCGATTTGAGCCCCGACCGCAGTAAGTTTATAGAACTGGAAGGCGGTGGAGATTTGAATATGCAATACACTCCGCAAGGCGATATAAGCCTTACCGGACGCTATACGCTTTCGGGCGGAATCATGAAGTATTCGCTTCCTATCATTCCGTTGAAGGAGTTCCAGATTAACAACGGAAGTTATGTGGACTGGCGCGGCGACCCGATGAACCCGACATTGAACCTGAAAGCGACGGAGCGTATGCGCGCTTCGGTAGCCGACGGTGACGACGGCGGTTCGCGCGTGGTAAACTTCGATGTGTCCATAGCCATAAAGAACCGGCTTGACGCTCCCGAACTTATCTTCGATATAACGGCGCCGGATGACGCCGCCATCGAGAACGAGTTGCAGGCTATGGGTACTGAGGAGCGTAGCAAACAGGCCATTGCCATGCTGGCGACCGGTGTTTATATGAATAGCGGTGTCAAAGGTGGCGGATTCTCTATGGGTAGCGCTCTGAACAGCGTTATCCAAAGCCAGATCAACTCATTGGCGGGTTCGGCTTTCCAAAGCATTAATGCAAGTTTCACGATGGGTATGGAAGACCGTACGGCTGCCGAAACGGGAGATAAGCAAACGGATTATAGCTTCCGCTATTCGCAACGCCTTTTCAACGACCGTGTGCAGATTGTTATCGGCGGTAAAGTAACAACGGGCGCCAATGCCACGAATGATGCGGAATCGTTTATCGATAATATTTCACTGGAGTACAGGTTGGATACGTCCGGTACGCGCTATGTCCGTGTGTTCTATGACAAGAACTACGAAAGCGTGCTCGACGGGGAAATAACGGAAACCGGAGTCGGTCTTGTGCTTCGCCGTAAGATGGACCGTCTGGGCGAACTCTTTATCTTCAGGAAAAAGAAGAAACAAACTGTAGAATGATATGAAACGACTGATATTATATATAGCGGGTATACTGTTTCTGGCAGGATGTTCCACAACCAAGCATTTGCCGGAAGGTGAAATCCTGTATACGGGACAAAAAACGATGATTGTCGAGAACCGTAGCAAGACTCCGGTAGGCGAGACCGCCATGGAAGAGGTGGAAGCTGCGCTGGCCACTGCTCCGAACAACTCTTTGCTGGGCAGTTCCAGTATCCGCATACCGTTCCCTGTGGGATTATGGATTTACAATGGATTTGTGAAATATGAGAAAGGGTTTGGAAAGTGGATATTCAATCGCTTTGCTGCAAAGCCGGTATTGATGTCGTCCGTCAATCCTGATATCAGGCAGAAGGCTGCTGCTAATCTGTTGCGGGACTACGGCTACTTCAACGGTACGGTCAGTTATAAGACGTTTGTAAATCCGAAAGATTCATTAAAGGCGAAGCTGCAATATACGGTGGACATGCGTAATCCTTATTTTATCGATACGGTCTACTACCACGGTTTCAGTGAACGTACGTCGCGCATTATGAATATGAGCCGCCGCCGTTCGCTCATCAGTCCGGGAGAACAGTTTAATGTGACCGACCTCGACGGAGAGCGTACTCGTATCAGTACTTTGCTGCGCAATGTAGGGTGCTATTATTTCCGTCCCGACTATCTGACTTATCAGGCTGATACGACTTTAGTGCCCGGCGGCCATGTCGTGATGCGTATGGTGCCTGCTCCCGGTATGCCTTCTGTCGCCGAAAAACCGTTTTATGTGGGCAGTAAAGCATTCCACCTCTATGGCAAGCATGGAGAGGCTCCTAACGACAGCATGGATTATAAGGGACTGCGCATCTATTATCATGATAAATTGCGGGTACGTCCCAACATGATTTACAGGTGGCTCAACTATCAGGCATATCGTCAGAAACGCCAGGTGCAGGACAGTACGGGTATCTCCCGCAGACGTTCCATGCAAAGCCTTTACAGTTTATATCGTCAGACCCGTGTGCAGGAGCGTTTGAATAATGTGGGCATCTTCCGCTATCTCGAAATGCAGTATACTCCGCGCGATACGACATTCGCGTGTGATACGCTGGATGTGAATATTCATGCGGCTCTCGACAAACCCTACGATGCCGAACTGGATTTCAACGTGAAGATGAAAAGTAATAACCAGACCGGACCGGGAGCTTCGTTCACCGTAACGAAAAACAACGTGTTTGGCGGCGGTGAGGCATGGAATGTGAAGCTGGACGGTTCGTATGAGTGGCAGACGGGTAAAGACCGGTCTTCGTTGATGAACAGTTATGAGGTGGGATTGTCTACTTCGCTGATGTTCCCACGTGTGGTCTTTCCCCGTTTCGGCGATAAGGAGTACGACTTTCCGGCCACTACCACCTTCAAGTTGTACATCGACCAGTTGAACCGCGCCAAGTATTATAAACTGTTGGCGTTTGGTGGAAACGCTACGTATGATTTCCAGCCGAAGCGTACGACCAAACATAGTTTCACGCCGTTTAAACTTACGTTTAATGTGCTTCGTAACCCGACGGAAGCCTTTAAGGAATTGCAGGCGGAGAATCCTGCGCTCTACGTCAGTCTGCGCGACCAGTTTATCCCTGTCATGGAATATATGTACACGTATGATAACGCTTCTTTACAACGTGTGCGCAATCCCATTTGGTGGCAGACGACGGTAAGCTCGGCAGGTAATCTGACTTCGTGTATTTATCGTGTCTTCGGCAAACCGTTCAGCGAGAAGGATAAAAAACTGCTGGGTGTACCTTTTGCGCAGTTCCTGAAGGTTAACAGTGAATTCCGCTATCACTATAAGATAGATAAAAACCAGATGATCGCTTCACGCATTGCCGGAGGAGTGATATGGTCGTACGGAAATGCGCTGTCGGCTCCTTATACCGAGCAGTTCTATATCGGCGGCGCCAACAGCGTACGTGCTTTCTCCGCCCGCAGCATAGGCCCGGGCGGTTATGCTCCGGATAAGGAAAGTAAGTATTCTTTCATCAACCATGTGGGCGACATACGTATGGAAGCTAATGTTGAGTATCGTTTCCGTATCATCGGCGACTTGCATGGAGCGGTGTTCTTGGATGCCGGTAATGTGTGGCTGATGCGTAAGGATGATTCCCGCCCCGGTGGAGAACTTACTTTAAAGAACTTTGCCAAGCAGGTGGCTTTGGGTACGGGAGCGGGTTTGCGCTATGATATGGATTTTCTGGTGTTCCGTTTGGACTGCGGAGTAGGACTGCATGACCCGTATGATACCGGTAAGTCGGGATACTACAATATTCCTAAGTTCAAGGACAGTCTTGCTTTGCATTTCGCCATCGGTTATCCGTTCTAAGAGATTCTGCCGGCTTTGCAGACAATAGTGAATCGTATTTGTCCAAAAACGGACTCAATGCGGAAGTACCGGTCAATAAGGTGGAGTTTTGTACGATTATAGAAAAGAATGGACTAAAATCTCCCCTTTTCTGATATAAATTTTACTACTTTTGCATCTGTTATCAACCATGATACACTAACCTTTTTAAATAATAACTAATATGAAACCAACTTTATTCTTATTGGCAGCCGGTATGGGCAGCCGGTACGGTGGCTTGAAACAGTTAGATGGACTGGGCCCCAATGGCGAAACTATTATGGATTATTCTATTTACGATGCTATCAATGCCGGATTCGGTAAGCTCGTTTTCGTTATCCGTAAAGACTTTGAGCAGGACTTCCGCGATAAAATCATTTCCAAATACGAAGGACATATTCCGTGCGAACTGGTGTTCCAGGAACTGGATGCGCTTCCCGAAGGATTTACTTGCCCGGCAGACCGTACCAAACCATGGGGTACTAACCATGCCGTAATGATGGGTGCTGATGTGATAAAGGAACCGTTCGCCGTTATCAATTGCGATGATTTCTACGGTCGCGATTCTTTCCGGGTAATGGGTAAATTCTTGTCAGAACTTCCCGATGGTTCCAAGAATAAATATTCGATGGTGGGTTTCCGTATTGGAAATACATTAAGTGAAAGCGGCACGGTATCTCGCGGTCTTTGCGGTACGGATGCCGATAATCTGCTGACTTCCGTTGTAGAACGTACCAAGATTCAACGTATGGACGGTGAGGTGAAGTATATCGATGATAATGGCGAGTGGACTGCTACTCCCGACACTACTCCGGTCAGCATGAACTTCTGGGGCTTTACTCCCGACTATTTTGCTTATAGCCAGGAGTTCTTTAAGACATTCCTCAGCGATCCGAAGAATATGGAAAATTTGAAGAGCGAATTCTTTATTCCTTTGATGGTGGATAAACTGATTAATGACGGTACTGCTACGGTAGAGGTACTCGATACGAACAGTAAATGGTTCGGCGTGACTTATCCGGAAGACCGTCAGAGTGTGGTTGATAAGATTCAGGCGTTGGTAGATGCCGGAGAATATCCCGCTAAGTTATTCTAAGGGAATATCCGAGCGGTTTACTTTATAAAAATATCCCCTCTTTTCCTTCTTTTGTTCTCCAGGTTGGTTGGACGGAAAGGGAGAGAGGGGATTTTTTGTAAAGGTTTATGAGTTGTAAGAGGGCTTTTGTAACTAATTGATTATCAGTTTGATTTATAAAGCGTGATTAAGTATGAGACTGAGCCTGTCTCAGTATACGACTGAGGTACCCTGAGTATGGGACTGAGCTTGCCTCAAAATACATCTGAATGCGATAAACACGCATTGTAACTATAAAATCCTCGACAGACCGTTCGCCATATCATTTGATACGTCATATGCAAGCATTGAAATTTAAATGAATGTAGTTGCGCTTTGAATACACGATTGCGTGAGAATAAAAATAATATCGCTACCTTTGCAGCCTTAAACGATTAATTCATTGACACTATGATATCTGTAGAAGGACTGAAGGTGGAATTTAACGCTACCCCTCTGTTCGAAGACGTTTCTTATGTTATTAATAAGAAAGACCGCATAGCTCTTGTCGGTAAGAATGGGGCGGGTAAGTCCACCATGCTCAAAATATTGGCCGGCATTCAGCAACCCGCTTCCGGTGTTGTGGCCGTTCCCCGCGAATGTACGATCGGGTACTTGCCTCAGGTGATGATACTCAGTGATGAGCGTACCGTCATGCAAGAGGCGGAACTTGCTTTTGAGCATATCTTTGAGATGCAGGCTGATATAGAGCGTATGAACCGGCAGTTGGCCGAACGCACCGATTATGACAGTGAAGATTATCAGAAATTGATAGACCGTTTTACCCATGAAAACGAGCGTTTTCTGATGATGGGCGGTACAAACTATCGTGCCGAAATAGAACGTACCCTTCAGGGACTGGGCTTTAGCCGCGAGGATTTTGACCGTTCTACGAGTGAGTTCTCCGGTGGTTGGCGTATGCGTATCGAGCTTGCCAAGTTGTTGCTTCGCCGTCCGGATGTGTTGCTGCTCGATGAGCCTACGAACCATCTCGATATCGAGAGTATCCAGTGGTTGGAGAACTTCCTCTCCACCCGTGCCAACGCAGTGGTGCTTGTCAGTCACGACCGCGCTTTTCTGAATAATGTCACTACCCGTACGATTGAAATAACTTGCGGGCGTATCTATGATTATAAAGTGAAGTACGATGAGTTTGTGGTACTCCGTAAGGAACGCCGAGAACAGCAGCTTCGTGCTTACGAAAACCAGCAAAAACAGATACAGGATACGGAAGACTTTATCGAGCGTTTCCGCTATAAGGCCACTAAGGCTGTACAGGTACAAAGCCGTATCAAACAACTGGAGAAGATAGAGCGCATCGAAGTGGACGAAGAGGATAATTCTTCCTTACGGTTGAAGTTTGTGTGCAGCAGCCGTAGCGGTAACTATCCAGTTATCTGTGAAGATGTTGCCAAAGCGTACGGAAGCCATGTCATATTTCACGATGTAAATCTCACTATTAACCGCGGTGAGAAAGTGGCTTTTGTCGGCAAAAACGGCGAAGGTAAGTCCACACTCGTAAAGTGCATCATGGATGAGATTACGGATTATACCGGGAAGCTTACTTTGGGGCACAATGTGCAGATTGGTTATTTCGCGCAGAATCAGGCGCAACTGCTGGATGAAAACCTGACGGTTTTCGATACCATCGACCGGGTGGCGGTGGGAGATATCCGGCTGAAGATACGCGATATTTTAGGAGCATTCATGTTTGGCGGAGAGGCTTCGGACAAGAAGGTAAAAGTCCTTTCCGGTGGAGAACGTACCCGTCTCGCCATGATTAAGCTGTTGCTGGAACCTGTGAATTTCCTGATTCTCGACGAACCGACGAATCATCTTGATATGCGTTCGAAAGATGTACTGAAGGAGGCCATCCGTGATTTTGACGGTACGGTGATAATTGTCAGCCATGACCGTGACTTTTTGGATGGACTTGCGACTAAAGTATATGAGTTCGGTGGCGGGTTGGTGAAAGAACACCTTGGCGGTATCTATGATTTCTTGCAGAAAAAGCAGATAGAGAGCTTAAACGATTTGCAGAGGTCTCCTTCATTATCTGTTTCACCGGCTGCGGGGAAAGCGGCTGCCGGCGGTAATGCTGAAGCAGCGCAACCTTCCGCCGCGAAGCTTTCTTACGAGGAACAAAAAGAACTCAATAAGAAGCTCAAAAAACTGGAACGTCGGGTAGCGGATTGTGAAGCGGAGATAGGGCAGACGGAGGCGGCTATTGCTATTCTGGAAGCTAAGATGGCTACACCGGAAGGTGCTTCGGATATGACGCTTTACGAACAGCACCAGAAACTGAAAGCCCAGTTAGACCGTGTAATGGAAGAATGGGATTCTGCTTCCTGTGAACTGGAGGAGATGAAAAAGGAGTGATAACGTAATAACATTTATTTTATATAAGTATGAGAGTATTTCATTTTTTACCCATTGCAGCATTTTGCCTGATGGCAGGTGCTTGCGGTACTGGCAAGAACCAGGCTGAACTTACGGCCGGCATTCATCTTGCCGATCTTGACACAACGGCTTTGCCCGGAACAGATTTCTACCAATACGCTTGCGGCGGTTGGATGAAGAACAATCCGATTCCTGCCGAGTACTCACAGTATGGCTCTTTTACCATTCTTGCGGAAAATAACCGTAAGCAGATTCAGGGGCTTATCGAAGAACTGGCTGCCACTCAGCATGAAGCCGGAAGTGTAGCGCAGAAAGTCGGTGATTTGTACAAAATCGTAATGGACAGTGTAAAGCTGAATAAGGATGGTATAACTCCTATTAAGGCTGAACTCGACAGGCTGGGGGCTTTAAAAGACAAAAAAGAACTTTATGCCTTGTTGGGCGAGATGCAGAAGAAAGGTATTGTTTCCTATAACGTTCTGTATGTAGGGGCGGATGAAATGAATAGTAGCATGAATGCTGTACAGACCTATCAAACGGGTCTGAGTATGGGTGAGCGTGAATACTATTTGGAAAATGATGCGGCTACCGCTAAGATTCGTGACGCTTTCCGTACGCACGTACAGAAGATGTATCAGTTGGCAGGTTTCGATGAGGCTACTGCCAAAAAAGGTGTGGATGTCGTGATGGATGTGGAAACACGTCTTGCCAAGGCTTTCCGTTCGCGTACGGAGTTGCGCGACCCGCATGCCAATTACAATAAAATGAGCATGGAAGAGTTGAAGAAAGCTTATCCTACCTTCGATTGGGACGCTTATCTTTCTGCTCTGGATTTGAAAGATGTGAAGGAAATTATCGTTGGCCAGCCCGCTTCTTTGAAAGCCGCCGCCGATATTCTGGATACTCTGCCTGTTGACGAACAAGGGCTTTACTTGCAATGGAGATTGATTGACGCCGCCGCAGGTACTTTGAATGATGCCATGGCGGAGCAGAATTTCGATTTCTACCAACGTACGATGAGTGGCACACAAGAGATGCAACCCCGTTGGAAGAGGGCAGTCGGTACTGTAAGTTCCGCTTTGGGTGAAGCCGTAGGCCAGATGTATGTAGAGAAATATTTCCCTGCCGCTGCCAAAGCACGTATGGTGACTTTAGTGAAGAATTTGCAGGAAAGCTTGGGTGAACGCATCAAAAACCTTGCTTGGATGGGTGATTCTACAAAGGTAAAGGCTTTGGAAAAACTGGCTACTTTCCATGTGAAAATAGGTTATCCTGATACCTGGAAGGATTATTCTACGTTGGAAATCAAAGATGATTCATATTGGGCGAACATGGAGCGTGCCAATGAATGGAGTCATGCGGAGATGGTGGCTAAAGCCGGCAAACCGGTGGATAAAGACGAATGGCTGATGACCCCGCAAACAGTGAACGCCTATTATAATCCTACAACGAATGAAATCTGCTTCCCTGCCGGTATTTTGCAATATCCGTTCTTCGATATGAATGCGGATGACGCTTTCAACTATGGTGCCATCGGAGTGGTGATCGGTCATGAAATGACTCATGGATTCGACGACCAGGGACGCCAATATGACAAGGACGGAAACTTGAAAGACTGGTGGACTGAAGAGGATTCCAAACGTTTCGACGAACGTGCCCAGGTTATGGTGAATGTATTCGACAGCATTGAAGTCGCTCCGGGTGTGTATGGCAATGGCCGTATGACTTTGGGAGAAAACATTGCCGACCATGGCGGCTTGCAGGTTTCTTATCAGGCATTCAAGAAAGCTACGGCCGCTAATCCTCTGCCTGTAATGGACGGTTTCACTCCCGAACAACGTTTCTTCCTTGCCTATGCAGGCGTATGGGGAAACAATATCCGTCCGGAAGAAGTGCTGAACCGTACTAAGAGCGATGTGCATGCTTTGGGTAAATGGCGTGTAAACGGCGCTTTGCCGCAAATAGGCGCTTGGTATGAAGCTTTCAATGTGACGGAAAATGATCCGATGTTTGTACCGGTAGAAAAACGGGTTTCCATCTGGTAACAGACCGGTTGCCATAAAAGATTTCAGTCCCGCTGGAGAGGTATGGATGCCTTTTCAGCGGGGCTTTTTTTATGTCATTGTGCGAAGGTGCCGGATTTAATAATAACTTCCTTTTTTAATTATACCTAATTTATTGTGTATGAATGTATGTATGAATAAACAAAATTCGTAACTTTGCACATCAAATAGTAAAATGTACGCATTACTTTAATACGCAAATCCATGTCTGAAACTAAAAGAATCAAAACAGCTCTGGTATCCGTTTACCATAAAGAAGGTTTGGACGAAATCATTACCAAACTGCATGAAGAAGGTGTAGAGTTCCTGTCAACCGGCGGAACCCGTCAATTTATCGAATCTTTGGGCTATCCCTGCAAGGCAGTGGAAGACCTTACCACATACCCTTCCATTCTGGGTGGACGTGTAAAGACTTTGCATCCGAAGATATTCGGAGGTATCCTTTGCCGCCGCGGACTGGAACAAGACATGCAGCAAATAGAAAAATATGAAATACCCGAAATAGACCTCGTAATCGTAGACTTGTATCCGTTTGAAGCGACTGTTGCAAGCGGTGCCGAAGAACCGGCTATTATCGAGAAGATCGATATAGGCGGTATCTCATTGATTCGCGCCGCAGCCAAGAATTACAATGACGTTGTTATCGTTGCTTCCCAAGCCCAGTACCAGCCGCTTCGCGATATACTGATGGAGCATGGCGCCACTACTTCGCTCGAAGAACGCCGTTGGTTTGCTAAGGAAGCCTTTGCCGTATCTTCTCATTACGATTCGGCTATCTTCAACTATTTCGATGGTGAAGAAGGGTCTGCTTTCCGTCAATCCGCCAATAACCAGAAGACTTTGCGCTATGGTGAAAACCCGCATCAGAAAGGTTATTTCTATGGAAATATCGATGCCATGTTCGACCAGATCCACGGTAAGGAAATCTCTTATAACAACTTGCTCGATATCAATGCCGCCGTTGATTTGATTGATGAATTTACGGATACGACCTTCGCTATCCTGAAACATAACAATGCCTGCGGCTTGGCTTCACGTTCTACTGTACTGGAAGCATGGAACGATGCGCTTGCAGGTGATCCCGTATCTGCATTCGGCGGTGTGCTCATCACAAATGCCGTGATTGACAAGGCGGCTGCCGAAGAAATCAACAAGATATTCTTTGAAGTTATCATAGCTCCCGATTATGACGTGGATGCACTGGAAATTCTCGGTCAGAAGAAGAACCGTATAATTCTGGTTCGCAAGCAGGCTGCTCTGCCTAAGAAACAGTTCCGCTCTTTGTTGAATGGCGTTTTGGTTCAAGACCGTGACTTGAAGATCGAGACTTCCGAAGACTTGAAAACCGTGACGACCAAGGCTCCGACTGCACAGGAAATCGAAGATATGCTTTTCGCGAACAAGATAGTGAAGAACAGCAAATCCAACGCTATTGTATTGGCTAAAGGCAAGCAGCTGCTGGCAAGCGGTGTAGGTCAGACCAGCCGTGTGGACGCCTTGAAACAGGCCATTGAGAAGGCCAAGAACTTCGGCTTCGACTTGAACGGCGCCGTAATGGCGAGCGATGCTTTCTTCCCCTTCCCCGACTGCGTGGAAATTGCAGGTAATGAAGGCGTTAAGGCTGTAATTCAGCCGGGCGGAAGTATCAAGGATGAACTCTCGTTTGATTATTGCAACGAACATGGCATTGCAATGGTGATAACAGGGTTCCGTCACTTTAAACACTAATATTAATGATGAATGAAGAACTAAGAATGAGGAATTGGCTGCGCTGTCTTTGCTTGCGTTGGTATTCCGCATAGTATTCTTAATTCTTCATTCCTAATTTTTCATTTAAGAAACATGGGATTATTCTCTTTTACACAAGAAATAGCGATGGACCTTGGCACTGCCAATACTATCATCACCACAAATGGCAAGATAGTAGTGGATGAGCCTTCGGTAGTAGCTTTGGACCGTCGTACGGACAAGATGATCGCCGTGGGTGAAAAGGCAAAGATGATGCACGAAAAGACCCACGAGAACATACGCACTATCCGTCCGCTTCGCGACGGTGTAATTGCCGACTTCTATGCTTGCGAGCAGATGATACGCGGACTTATTAAAATGGTGAACAACCGCAATCGTCTGTTCTCTCCCTCGCTCCGTATGGTAATAGGCGTTCCTTCGGGAAGTACGGAAGTTGAGCTTCGTGCCGTGCGCGACTCTGCCGAACATGCCGGCGGACGTGATGTCTATCTGGTATTTGAACCTATGG
>ENA-ORRZ01000744-ORRZ01000744.1-human-gut-metagenome-genome-assembly--contig:-NODE-744-length-27138-cov-5.312927_pt1 | contig 27138 bp, 18 predicted proteins | sample MGYA00242185_ERZ509152 | MGnify/ENA primary metagenome ERZ509152 (study PRJEB26280, sample SAMEA2338668) | human gut metagenome | biome: human gut; feature: human-associated habitat; material: faeces... | reverse complement strand
AGCAATACGCTATACTCGTAAAAGAGTTTAGTACAGATAAGAACCTTAGACTTGAGTCGGAGCGTTTCATTCAGGAACGTCAGAATAAGGATCGTAATAAGGCGTCGGTATCGATTGAAGGCTTTGAAAAGCAGCCGGAAAAACCGAAGTCGGAAGATGTGATCAAAACAGTCGTACCGGAGGATGCACGCCCGAAGTTTAAACCTGTCGGGAAAATTGACTTGGATAAATTGAACGGTCGTAGAACTGAGAAAGTTGAGAAAGAACCGGAACAGAAGAAAGAAACTGTTGAAGAACGTCCAGTAGCTCAACCGGAAGTGAAGAAGGAATCTGAGGTGAAGGTAGAAGAGGTGGTAGCGCCTGTTCAGGCGGAACCTGTGGCTAAACAAGTTGAACCGGTCAAACAGGCAGAACCGGTGAAGCAACCGGAGGCTGTAAAACCGGAACCGGTGAAAGAGCCGGAATCTATAGTGGAAAAGCAACCGGCAGAAGTTGAAAAAGTAGTGGAGGAAGTGATTAAAGAAGAGCCGAAGGTAGAAGTTGCACCTGTGAAGGCGGAAGAACATAACAGCATGGAACAACCTGTGAAAGCAGTATCGGCGGAAGTAGCTCCGGAGACAACGGTAGAAGTAGAGAAAGAAACTTCTAAAGAAGAAGAGATATTCAAGATCCGTCAACCGGAATTGGGTGCGAAAATCAATGTAATCGGTCAGATTGACCTGGCTGCATTGAACCAGTCTACCCGTCCTAAGAAAAAATCGAAGGAAGAGAAACGCCGCGAACGTGAAGAGAAAGAGAAAATCCGTCAGGATCAGAAGAAGTTGATGAAAGAAGCTATCATCAAAGAGATTCGCAAGGATGACTCGAAACTGCAGAAGGGTGGAGTGAAAGATAATGTTGACGCAGCCGGAAACAAGAAAAAACGGAACCGTATCAACAAAGAGAAGGTGGACGTGAACAACGTGGCTACTTCGGGCTTTGCTGCTCCGCGACCGAATGTGCAAGGCAAAGGCGGTAACAATGGTGGCGGCAACAACCAGGGTGGCAATAATAACCGTAAAAATAATAATAAGGATCGCTTCAAGAAACCGGTTATCAAACAGGAGGTAAGCGAGGAAGATGTAGCAAAGCAGGTAAAAGAAACTCTTGCTCGTCTGACAACCAAAGGTAAGAATAAGACTTCCAAATATCGTAAAGAGAAACGCGAGATGGCTTCCAACCGTATGCAGGAATTGGAAGATCAGGAAATGGCGGACAGCAAGGTATTGAAGCTGACCGAATTCGTTACGGCTAATGAACTGGCAACGATGATGGATGTTTCTGTCAACCAGGTAATCGCCACTTGTATGAGTATCGGTATCATGGTTTCCATCAATCAGCGTCTGGATGCTGAAACAATCAATCTGGTGGCTGAAGAATTCGGATTCAAGACCGAATATGTAAGTGCGGAAGTTGCTCAGGCTATTGTGGAAGAGGAAGACGCTCCGGAAGATCTGGAACCGCGCGCTCCGATTGTTACGGTGATGGGACATGTTGACCACGGTAAGACTTCATTGCTTGACTATATCCGTAAGGCGAATGTGATTGCCGGTGAGGCCGGAGGTATCACACAGCATATCGGTGCATATAATGTGAAATTGGAAGATGGACGTCGTATCACTTTCCTCGATACTCCGGGTCACGAGGCATTTACGGCTATGCGTGCCCGCGGAGCCCAGATGACTGATATCGCCATTATTATCGTCGCTGCCGATGACAATGTAATGCCCCAAACTGTCGAGGCCATCAATCATGCTTCGGCAGCCGGTGTTCCCATTGTGTTCGCTATCAATAAGATTGACAAGCCGAATGCCAATCCTGACAAGATTAAAGAGGAGTTGGCTAATATGAACTACCTCGTAGAAGATTGGGGCGGTAAATATCAGTCGCAGGAGATTTCGGCTAAAAAAGGAACCGGAGTACATGAATTGATGGAAAAGGTTTTGTTGGAGGCCGAATTGCTCGACTTAAAAGCGAATCCCAACCGGAGGGCTACCGGTTCGATTATCGAGTCCACTTTGGATAAAGGGCGTGGATATGTTGCTACCGTATTGGTGCAAAATGGGACTTTGCATAAAGGCGATGTCGTGTTGGCGGGAACCAATCACGGAAAGGTAAAAGCTATGTTCAACGAAAGAAATGCCCGTATCGAAGTTGCCGGTCCGTCGGCTCCCGTTCAGATTCTCGGTTTGAACGGTGCTCCTCAGGCAGGTGATGTGTTCCATGTGATGGATACAGAGCAAGAGGCACGCGAGATTGCCAATAAACGCGAGCAATTGCAACGTGAATTGGGCTTGCGTACTCACAAGTTATTGACCCTCGACGATATAGGTCGTCGTATAGCTGTCGGCAATTTCCAAGAGTTGAATTTGGTTGTGAAGGGCGATGTGGACGGATCGGTAGAGGCTTTGAGCGATTCGCTTATCAAACTATCCACCCCCGAAATACAAATCAACGTATTGCATAAGGCCGTAGGACAAATATCCGAATCGGATATTACGTTGGCCGCCGCATCCAATGCTATTATCATCGGATTCCAAGTGAGACCCTCCGTGGCTGCTCGCCGATTGGCCGAGAAAGAAGGAGTCGATATACGTCTCTATTCGATCATCTACGATGCTATCGAGGAGGTTAAATCGGCTATGGAAGGTATGTTGTCTCCCGAAATCAAAGAGGAGATATTGGGTACGGCCGAGGTTTTGGAAACTTATCATATCACGAAAGTTGGTACGGTTGCCGGCTGTATCGTGAAGGAAGGTAAGCTGAAACGGTCGAGCAAGATACGTTTGATACGAGACGGTATCGTGATTTATAGCGGAGATTTAGGTTCTCTGAAACGCTTCAAAGACGATGTTAAAGAGGTGACTACGGGATTTGAGTGCGGATTGAACATCACGAACTACAACGATGTTAAGATAGGCGATCTCGTAGAGGCTTATGAAGAGGTAGAAGTGAAAAAGACGCTTTAAGAAAGAAACGTTTTTCGGGAATAGAGAGGCTGCCTCGTAGGTACGGGGCGGCCTTTGTTATCGCCTTTGACGGATAATAAGGCGGAAATACGGAGTATTCAAAATAAAAAAGTAATTTTGCAGGGTTAAGAATCGGGAGTGTGAGAGATGAATTATGTTGATTTTACTATCCTATTGATCGCCGTTATAGGTTTTCTGTACGGACTCATCAAAGGGGTTATCCGTCAAGTAGGTTCGTTGGGCGGGTTTATCGCAGGTATAGTCGTCGCCCGATTTTTCGGAGGTTCGTTCTCTGCATTGTTGAGGGAGATGTTTGATTTGCCTGAGGGTGTGAGCCGGGTTATCGCATATTCGTTATTGTTCCTTATTGTTTACATTATATGCGTTCAACTGATGAGGCTGATACATCACATTACGCATCATGTGGCATTGGGGTGGCTCGATAGATTGGCCGGGGCTTTGTTCGGCGCCGTCAAATATTTGGTCATATTGAGTATAGTGCTTAATCTCGTCCATATTATCGATCCTAAGGGTAAACTAATTCCGGAAAAAGAGACGGCTTCGTCACAGTTCTATGGATATACATTGCGTGTAGCTCCGTTGCTCTTTTCGATGGCACAAGAGCAGTTCGTTTCGGAAACCAAACCGACGAGGGGATTGTTTATACCTTATTCGATATGCAACGAGCCGTATCTCTGTTGTGAAAATTGTAAAGCAGATTAAAAATGAAACAGGATAATTCGAATGAAATATTAAACGACGTTACTACTAACGATTATAAATACGGATTTGTAACCGATATAGAGACAGATATTATTCCTACCGGATTGAACGAGGATATTATCCGCCATATTTCGGAGAAGAAAAAGGAGCCGGAATGGTTACTTGAATTCCGTCTGAAAGCATACGCTTACTGGAAAACGCTCGAAATGCCGCATTGGGCTCATTTGAATATTCCCGATATAGATTATCAGGCTATCAGTTATTATGCTGCTCCCAAGACCAAAGAGGCTCCGAAAAGCCTCGATGAAGTGGACCCTGAGCTACGCAAGACATTCGACAAGCTGGGAATTTCGCTCGAAGAACAGATGAAACTGTCGGGTATAGCGGTCGATGCGGTGATGGATAGTGTGTCGGTACGGACGACTTTCCGGGAAAAACTGGCCGAATTGGGTGTGATTTTCTGCTCGTTCAGCGAGGCGGTGAAAGATTATCCCGATTTGGTGAAACGTTATTTAGGCTCGGTCGTTTCGTATCGGGACAATTTTTTTGCAGCGCTTAACTCGGCCGTATTCAGTGACGGCTCGTATTCCCAAAGGAGTCCGGTGTCCTATGGAATTATCTACCTATTTCCGTATCAACGCCGCTAATACGGGACAGTTCGAACGAACATTGATTGTTGCCGATGACGACAGCTATGTGAGCTATCTCGAAGGTTGTACGGCTCCTATGCGTGATGAGAATCAATTGCACGCAGCTATCGTGGAAATTGTAGTGCATGATCGTGCCGAAGTGAAATATTCGACCGTGCAGAATTGGTATCCGGGCGATGCCGAAGGCAAAGGTGGAGTTTATAATTTTGTGACAAAACGTGGCAATTGCAAAGGAGTAGACAGTAAACTTTCATGGACCCAGGTTGAGACAGGTTCGGCTATTACATGGAAATATCCGTCTTGTATTCTTTCCGGGGATAATTCTACTGCAGAGTTTTATTCTGTAGCTGTGACGAATAATTATCAGCAGGCAGATACAGGTACTAAAATGATCCATTTAGGTAAGAACACCCGTAGTACGATTGTCAGCAAGGGTATATCTGCCGGGAAGAGCGAGAACTCTTACCGTGGGTTGGTCCGTGTAGCCGAAAAGGCTGATAATGCCCGTAATTATAGCCAGTGTGACTCATTGCTGTTGGGTGATAAGTGTGGTGCACATACTTTTCCCTACATGGATATCCATAATGAAACGGCAGTTGTAGAGCATGAAGCGACTACCAGTAAGATTAGTGAGGATCAGATATTTTATTGTAATCAGCGTGGTATTTCTACAGAAGATGCCATTGGATTGATCGTAAACGGCTATGCTAAGGAGGTACTTAATAAACTTCCAATGGAATTTGCCGTAGAAGCTCAGAAACTACTTACGATCTCTCTTGAAGGCAGTGTAGGATAATGAAGACGAAACGTGTTGGTTGGCTATTGATATTCCTGTCCTATGTTGGTGTAGTACTGGCACAAAACCTTGACGATCAAGAAAGGAGGTGGGCGATCAGTGGCTCTTGGGGAGGAAATTGGCCGATAGTCACAAAGAATACACTTTCGGGAAAAGCTGTTTCTGCAGGACATATACATACTTTAATGTTGGAGTATTATATTCCTTATACCCGTTTCTCCCTGAAAGGAGGATATACAGGTGAAGAAATAGGTTTGAATCCAGGTATTTCTGCCTCAATGAGTAATCTGGAAATAGGAGGGCGGTATTATTTCTTACCACAACGGTTTGCAATCCAACCTTATGGGGGACTTTCTACTGGATGGAACCTCTCTCCACGAAGGCAGGAGGGGATGGGCAGTAGCAGTTATTACGATCCTTCAAGGCAAGAGTTTCGTAAAGATTACGATTATCGATACCGAATTAAAGAACCGTTATTCACAGTTTCTCCTGTGGTGGGAGCTGATATATATTTTCTTTCTTGTCTTGCTCTCACCTTGGAATATAATTTCCGGATGGGCATTGCCGGAAAGATAAGTGGAGAGATAGAGAAGACCAATTCTCGTGGAACCGGATTTGTACGTAGCAATGGGATGCGGCAGACCGTAAGTGTAGGGGTAAAGGTTAACTTCCCTTTTACTATTACGCAGACGGACGGAAATTCCATATTACAATGGTTGGACGAGGTTATTTTTGGAAAAGAATAGATAATGAAATAATTGATAAGATCATGTTAGAGATAAAAGACCTGCATGCCAGCATTAACGGCAAAGAGATATTGAAAGGCATTAACCTGACGGTGAAGCCGGGCGAAGTACATGCCATTATGGGACCTAACGGTTCGGGTAAAAGTACGCTTTCGTCTGTTCTGGTAGGTAATCCTGCTTTCGAAGTGACGAAAGGAAGCATCACGTTCTATGGTAAAAATCTTTTGGAATTGAGCCCTGAAGATCGCAGTCACGAAGGTATTTTTCTTAGTTTTCAGTATCCGGTGGAGATCCCGGGCGTGAGCATGGTGAACTTTATGCGTGCTGCTGTCAATGAACAGCGTAAGTACAAAGGATTACCCGCTTTGACAGCCAGTGAGTTCTTGAAATTGATGCGTGAAAAGCGTGCAGTGGTCGAGTTGGATAATAAATTGGCCAATCGTTCGGTAAATGAAGGTTTCTCGGGTGGAGAGAAAAAACGGAATGAGATTTTTCAGATGGCTATGCTCGAACCCCGTCTCAGTATCTTAGACGAGACTGATTCCGGACTCGATATCGATGCGCTTCGTATTGTAGCCGAAGGAGTAAATAAACTGAAAACTCCCGATACCAGTTGTATTGTCATCACCCACTATCAGCGTCTGCTGGACTATATAAAGCCGGACATTGTACATGTTCTTTACAAAGGACGTATTGTAAAGACTGCCGGTCCGGAACTCGCTCTTGAGTTGGAAGAGAAGGGATATGATTGGATTAAGAAGGAATTAGGAGAATGAGTTTAATTATGAATGCAGAACAGCAATATATAGATCTCTTTTCTCAGTGTGAGGCGATGATCTGTCGTCATAGCGCTGAGGCGTTGAATGCCCCCCGGGCAACAGCTTTTGCTGATTTCGAACGTCAGGGGTTTCCTACACGGAAACAAGAGAAATACAAATATACGGATGTCAGTAAATTCTTTGAGCCGGATTATGGGTTGAACTTGAACCGGCTGCCCATTCCGGTGAACCCTTATGAAGTGTTTAAATGTGATGTTCCGAACATGAGCACTTCATTGTTTTTTGTAGTGAACGATGCATTCTACAATCAGGCGCTTCCTAAGTCCGGATTGCCTGAAGGAGTTATCTTCGGTAGTTTGAGAAATATGGCTGAACAGCATCCGGAACTTGTGAAGAAGTATTATGGTAAGTTGGCTGATACTTCGAAAGATGCGGTTACGGCTTTTAATACAGCTTTTGCACAGGATGGAGTATTGATGTATATTCCGAAGAATGTGATCGTCGATAGACCTATTCAACTGGTCAATATACTTCGTGCGGATGTTAATTTCATGGTAAACCGCCGTGTGTTGATTATCCTTGAAGAAGGGGCTCAGGCCCGTTTGCTTATTTGCGATCATGCAATGGATAATGTAAACTTCTTGGCAACTCAAGTTATTGAAGTGTTTGCAGAAGAGAACTCCGTTTTCGATCTTTATGAATTGGAAGAGACTCATACCAGTACAGTGCGTTTCAGTAATTTGTATGTGAAACAGGGAGCAAACAGCAATGTATTGCTTAATGGAATGACACTTCATAACGGGACAACCCGTAATACGACAGAAGTTACCCTTGCCGGTGAAGGTGCCGAGATCAATCTTTGTGGTATGGCCATTGCTGATAAAAACCAACACGTGGACAATAATACCTCGATAGATCATGCCGTGCCGAATTGTACCAGCAATGAGTTGTTTAAATATGTTCTTGACGATCAGTCTGTGGGAGCTTTTGCCGGTTTGGTACTGGTACGTCCTGATGCGCAACATACCAGTTCTCAGCAGACAAACCGTAACCTCTGTGCTACTCGTGATGCCCGTATGTATACTCAGCCGCAACTGGAGATATATGCCGACGATGTAAAATGCTCTCATGGAGCTACTGTAGGTCAACTGGATGAAAACGCTCTTTTCTATATGCGTGCTCGTGGTATCGCCGAAAAGGAGGCCCGTCTGTTGCTGATGTTTGCATTTGTCAACGAGGTGATTGATACCATTCGTCTGGAGGCGTTGAAAGATCGTCTGCATTTGTTGGTTGAAAAACGTTTCCGCGGTGAACTGAATAAGTGCCAGGGATGTTCTATTTGCAAATAATCAGTGATAAAATGAATATTCATAAGATACGTGAGGACTTTCCCATACTTAGCCGTACGGTATATGGCAAGCCTTTGGTTTATTTAGATAACGGTGCGACTACTCAGAAGCCTCGCCTGGTGATCGATTCGATTGTAGACGAATATTATTCGGTCAATGCGAATGTACATCGGGGAGTTCATTTCTTGTCTCAGCAGGCGACGGAGCTGCATGAGGCTTCACGTGAGACTGTACGTCAGTTCATTAATGCCCGTAGTACTCGTGAGGTCATTTTCACTCGCGGGACAACGGAGAGCATTAATTTAATTGTCTCCAGTTTTGGTGAAGAGTTCATGCAAGAGGGTGATGAGGTGATTGTTTCAGTGATGGAACACCACAGTAATATCGTACCTTGGCAGTTGTTGGCGGCCCGTAAAGGGATTGCGATTAAAGTCATTCCGATGAATGATAAAGGTGAGCTGTTACTTGAAGAGTACGAAAATCTTTTTTCTGAACGTACTAAGATTGTCAGCGTAACCCAAGTGTCCAATGTACTGGGAACAATCAATCCGGTGAAAGAGATGATTGCCACGGCACATGCTCATGGAGTACCTGTTATGATTGACGGTGCTCAATCCATTCCTCACATGAAGGTGGATGTACAGGATTTGGATGCTGACTTCTTTGTTTTCTCAGGTCATAAAATATATGGGCCTACCGGAATAGGCGTCTTATATGGAAAGGAAGATTGGCTCGAACGTCTTCCGCCTTATCAGGGTGGAGGAGAAATGATTCAGTCTGTCTCATTTGAAAAGACTGTCTTCGGTGAATTACCATTTAAATTCGAGGCTGGAACCCCAGACTATATTGCCACTACCGGGCTTGCCAAAGCGCTGGACTATGTCACAGGTATTGGCTTAGACCCAATAGCATTACATGAACATGAGCTTACAGTTTATGCTATGCAACGGCTGAAAGAAATTCCGAATATGCGTATTTTTGGTGAGGCTGAGCATAAAAGCAGTGTAATTTCATTCTTGGTAGGCGATATACACCATTTGGATCTGGGTACCTTGCTTGATCGATTGGGCATTGCTGTCCGTACGGGACACCATTGTGCAGAACCGTTAATGCGTCGTTTAGGCATTGAAGGTACGGTTCGCGCCTCATTTGCCGTGTATAATACAAAAGAGGAAGTTGATGCTCTTGTAGCTGGTATCGAACGGGTCAGTAAGATGTTCTGAGGCATGTGTATTCTGACAGATATTGAAGTGTCGTGAAAGCTGTTGCTTTTGCGACATTTTTTATGTTTGATAGGGGCTTGCTGGAATGTGTTGAATGACTTTAGGACTCTGTCTTTAACTCTTTTGGGGAGGAGGTCTGTTTTTCCTCCGTCAACTAAGGGAAGGCGGAGCAAGTACCGTGCAGTATTACTTCCAACGACCGATCCGTATAAATAGATAATAAATGAAGGATTCCTGCAACCTTTTTCTTTCTTTATCGTCTAATATTAATATAAACCTCTAAATGAAACAAGAATTATGTTATTAGCAACCACTCCAATCATCGAAGGAAAAACGAATAACCACTTATTATGGCATTGTGTCCGGAGAAACTATTATAGGTGCCAATGTCTTCCGTGACTTTTTTGCCAGTATTCGTGATATAGTAGGCGGACGCTCCGGTTCATACGAAGAAGTGCTTCGTGAGGCAAAAGATACTGCTTTGAAAGAAATGTCTGAACAGGCTCGCCAAATGGGCGCTAATGCTGTGATCGGAGTTGATTTGGATTACGAAACAGTTGGGGGAAGTGGCAGTATGTTGATGGTAACTGCTAGTGGGACGGCTGTGTTTTTGGAATGAAAATAATTGGTAAATTGTGATAATGGCAAGCTTTTATTCCAAGCTCGCCATTATTTATATTGCAGATTTATATATTTATCTAAGGCTGTTTTCTCTTTATTAAAGGATAAGATTAAGGTAAAACTCCTTTATGGAAAAATATAAATAATATAGGACTTGGTTTATTTTAAATAAACTTGATTTATCTCATCAGCATAATTGTGATAAATTGTTTTAGCTATTTCTATTTCTTTATTGACAGGTACTGCAGAGAATTTTTCCTTACTTTCTATCCAACAGGTTTCCATAGCAAAAAAGTCAATTTCTTTTGGATTTTTTCCTTCCAACTTAGCGTGAAGATAATCGAAGTATACTTTCCAACGCGGAGCGTATAAAGTGCTCAAAATCCCGTTCCATTCTTTATGAGCATATTCATGTAGACTTGAGTTTACAGAAGTCCAGCTTGTTATCTGACGTTTGGCATTATTTATAAACATCCTTTTTTCTGTCGGGTTCGAACCACATGTATCTGCTTGTCTTATATATTCTCCTAATAAGAATTCTTTTCGTGTACTTAACAATAAGTCTTGGTCAAGAATCATCTGGAGGAATTTTGAAGTATATAAATCAAATTTCTTTATATTCTTCTCTTTGTAAGCGTCTGATATGCATTTGTGGATATACTTACCGTAATCAGCTAACATTTGGCGAGTTATATCTACCACGTCATATCGATATGTATCGATGTATCCTAACTCTTTTTCTGCTTTTAACAGATGTTCAAGTGCTTGGAGAACATTGATAGGTTGATAATAAAGATGGGCTGTTCCCCAAGATGATACATAATCTATTTTTAATGATGGGCGAGCGCAGAAATAAGATTCTTGGGGACCATCTGCAGCCCAGGGACAGTTATATACAGAAGTGGACAATTGGAGCATAGCTGCTTTAGCATTGCTGTTCTCGGAACCATAGCGATATGTGGTATAATTAGCTATCCAGCTTTTTATATCTATGCTATCTGTTCTCCAGGCCATATCATATACCATATCATAATTGATGGGATTTGTCCCTATACCTTCTGGAGTAGTTCCAATTCCACATACGTATTTGCCTTTGGGATGATGCTCGGCTTTTATAACACCTGTGGCATAGCTCTGAAGCTTTCCGTACATTCCTATGCGTCCGCCAAAATTGGGTAGAGCACACCATATCCAGTTATGATCCAAGAAACCATCTTCTCTATGGAATGATGATGAAGGTTCGCCACCCCACTGAGGACGGGCACATGCCATTAAGTCGAGTACCAATGCTTCTCCATGTTTAAGTCCTTTCAATAATGCGACCGAGGGATTTCCACTCCATCCTTGGAGTACCCATATGGCATTTGGATTATTTGTTTTCATTGCCTTATATATGTTTGAGGCAGCCTCTGTTATATTTATTCCTTTTGAATTGCCTCCTTCATGAAAAGGATCTCCACCATAGTACCGAGATTCTCCAAATAATTTCTTTTGCTCTTCATAGAATATCTCTGCAACCTTGGCAAATAGAGGATCCGAAGGGACTAAGAATGCAGGACGTTGATATGTAATCCATTTACCGGCATTTCGTATGTCCGCATTAGGAAATTTTGTGATCATACTGTTAGGGACCATGCCGTAGAAGCCTTGTAGTACAGGCTCCATACCATATTCTCTCATACGATCTAACATCTTTTTTTGAAGTTTGGTTTGCCGATCAATGAATTGTTGTGAAACGGGACCGCCAAACTTTTCAAGGTTTCCCATTAACCACCATGCTTCATAACCTGCGCCTGGTAAGAAATCAATTATTTCTTTCTCTGAGTATCCCAAACGTCGGAGTGTGTTTTGCCAAACTGCATACTGTCCAATAACTGCTACTAATGGCATATTAATGCCTTGCATTGCCATGCGATCTATTTCATCTTCCCATTGTGTCCAATCCCAAAAGGCCATAGAGTAACTATAAGTACAATAATTCAAATAATATCTTAATGGCAACGTGGCATTTACACGTATTTTTTCTTTTACTACTGGTAAAGAAGATGTATATGATAAATTATGTCCAGTCCAACTTGTGGTCTTGCGCAGATAATAACGCATATAATGGTTTAGACCACGAGCCATGGAAATGCCGTTATTTCCTCGAATAATCAGTTTTTTACCTTTGGTTTCTAATTCAAAGAAATCGGTTCCGTCTATAATTCTTTCAAAGACGATATTTTTTGCTTGGTTAGGTACCATTTTATTAGCAAGACGCTTTAAGTTACTTTCTTCTGCGTGGATAATAGTAGTGTAGAGACAGAAAATAAACAGTATAAGACATGCTGTATTTTTACTTTTTATGTACGACATCATAAACTATTTTATTTTTAAAATTAAAAAAGAGAGGGTGAATCAATTTTTGAACTCATTCACCCTCTATCATATAATTATTCTATCAAAAAAAGAATTTTGATTTAAATTACCATCCCGGATTCTGAATTAGATTTGGGTTGATGTCAATGTAATCCTGCTTGATAGGGTATAGGTATTGCTTTTGAGTGAAAATTAGCGGACGTTCAGGTAAAACTCTTGCTTGATAGAACTCTTCTGCTGTTGCACCTGCTGAAGTCAATCCTCTCATACCATTAGCATCTTTCTCAAAAAAACTCTCAGCCTCTTTCCAACGTTTCAGATCATATAACCAATGTCCTTCAAAGATCAATTCATTCATTCTTTCACGACGTACTATTTTTATTAATGCATCACCTGTTGGATTACCAAAAGTTTCTGCAAGTGTTGGCAAACCAGCTTTTTCTCGAATGGCATTAAAGTAATGAGTTGCATCAGCATCCAGTGTTCCACTATATTCAGCACACGCTTCTACATAGTTTAGATATAATTCTCCTAAACGGATAATTGGGAAAGGATATGCGTTAACAGTGAATGTACCTGAACTTAATGCTTGGTTAGAAGGGCTAACTCCTTTCTTTAAAGCATATCCGCCATAAAGATGATCAGCATTTAAGTCTGCAGCTGCTACACCATTTTGTTCTTTAAAACGAAGCTTTAAAGTTACAGTATCACCATTTATTTCGTATGGGCCACGGTCATATCCTACGAAAGCATAAAAACGAGGTTCACGTTTGCGGTGCAAATAAATAGTGGAGTCATTAGGCATAATTTTCATTCGATCCTCCCATTTATAGGCTGGGTCTTCATCACAAGGAATTCCATTTTCAGAATAGAAAAACTCCACAGCCTCCAGTGTCGGGCCGATACCACCAATAGGAGCTTGACCACGAGGACAGAATCCTTTAGGAATAACCAATACTTGTAGGAAGTTTTGATCACCACCAGTCTCTTTTTTGCCACTGTATCCCCAAATAAGTTCTTTATTCCATGGATCTACCATTGTATAACGTTGATTGGCTACTGCCTGATCGAATTTACTAAGTGGTTTACTGCTTACGTACCGGTATAGTTCATTTCCGGCTTGTTCGGCCAGTGTGATTGCTTTCTTAGTTTCATCCATTGCTGTCTTCCATTTGTTTTTGTCATATACTTGGTTGATGAATGGAGTTCCGTTTTTATCTCTAAAATCCGAGTAAAATTCATTATTGCCATTGTATAGTGGGCTGGCTGCAAATAGATACATTCTTGCTTTTAGTGCTTGGGCAACAACTTTAGTTGCGCGTCCAAGATCACTGTTTGGTACAGTTAAAGGCAAATCCGTAATTGCTTTATCAAACATTTCTCCAATCATTGTGACACATTCGTCATATGGCTTACGGGGGCGGAAGAATGTTTCTCCTTCTCCGTCCAATGGAATATCTGAATCGACAATCACTATAGGACCATAGTTTTGTAACAATACGGAGTGGAAATAAGCTATTAGAAAGTTGGTTTCTGCAAGCCATACTTTCTTTTTGGCTTCGTATTCTGCTGCTGAAATCGTCATTGGCACTACTTTATCAATATTACCCTGAAATATATAGCATTGCTTGATACCTTGGTAGCATTGTTGCCAAATATCTAAAACCGGATTACTGGAACTATATTGCAATTGCTGCATCTGCAAAAAAGAGAACCACTGTAGTCCCCAGTGTTTGGAACAAACAGTCTCGTTTGACATTAGCCAACTGAAGTTAGTACGGCAGTTGTTATATTGAGGGATAAAAGAGTAACAAGAATAGATAAAGTTCTCAGCCGTTGTTTCATTTTTAAAAGCGTCTTCCAATGTGGCAGTATCGTCTGGCACTATATCCAAATAGTCACAGCTATGGAAGAGAACTGCAGAAAGGAGTGTAAGAATAAATATTAGCTTTTTCATATGAACTCATTTAAAATGTTAATTGTAAACCGATTGTTGCAACACGTAAGTTTGGATAAGTTAGTCCTTTACCTCCACCAAGTTCCGGATCCCAATGTTTGAATGGAGAGAAGGTAAGCAAGTTTTGCCCTGATATAAAGAGGCGTGCCACCTTATAGGTATAACCTATTTCTACATTTTTGAGGCGCAAGAAAGCGGCACTTCTCAACCAGTAAGTCGAATTCATAAAGTTATTATGTGAGTCGAGATTACTGATTAAACGGGGATATTCTGCATTTGGATTAGGATTCTCCTCAGTCCAATAATCTTTAGCTATAAAATCGAGTAAAGTTGTTTGGTCGGATGTAAACGGATGAATGTTCTGCATCATTAAACTTGTTTTAGCCACTCCTTGGAAGAAGACAGAGAAATCAAAGTTTTTATATTGCACAGAGCCTCCGAAGCCATATACAATTTGAGGGACAGTTGGATCACCTATTTCAGTCATATCATTACTGTCGATTTTTCCGTCTCCATTTAAATCTTTGTATTTAATGTCTCCTGGTTTCAGGTTAGGGGAGAAGGTTTGTTCCGGGCTGTTCTCAACATCTGCTTCATCTTTAAATAATCCTAATGCTATCAAGCCAGTATAGCGGTTCAGTGGTTTTCCGATTTCTGAGCGATAAGATTCGTTTTCTGGATAACTAGGTTCGTCTGCTTCAAGAAGTTCATTTTTTGCATATGTGAAACTACCCTTTAACGATACAATAAGATCCTTGGAGAAAGCTTTATTATACTCAATATTTAGATCGATACCTCCATTTTTAACTTTTCCTAAATTTGCATAGGGACGTAGGTCTCCTGTAATTCCTGATTCTGCCGGTACGATGTTTCTGCGCATGAAGATGTCTTTACGTGTTTCTGTAAACCAGTCAAAAGCGATATTAAGTGAATTGAATAAGCTCAAATCAAATCCTATATTGGCTTTTATGCCGGTTTCCCAGCGTGCACCTGCTGCACCATATCTTGTAATTATGGCACCAGTTCCCGTGTTTTGCCAATCATTACCAAATGTATAGGATGCTCCGGACAGATTTACGTAGGTTAGATAAGGGAAGCGTGAATCAGTTGACGAGTTGCCTACTTTACCATAAGAACCTCTGATTTTCAGGTTGGAAACAACATTCCTCAATGGAGTGAAGAAGCTTTCGTTGGAGATATTGTAACCGACAGCTACTGAGGGGAAGAAGCCGAAACGTTTGCCTTCTCCAAAGTTTTCGCTACCATTATATCCAAAATTGGCTTCGATCATGTATTTATTATCATAGCCATAAGTTACGCGTCCTGCAATACCTTGATTGCGTACTGGTAAAGTTGCGTAAAAGTCAGCTGGCGCATTTTCATTGTAATCTCTCTGTAGATATACTAACATTGCTCCAACATCGTGTTTATCTCCGAAAGTTTGTGCATAGTCCAGTGAAAGTTGATAGTTAAGTAAACGGTCACCTCCATTGGATGTGGTCGTAGTAAGTGCTTTACTACCTTTTGTGATAGCCTCATAGGTGTAATTGTATTCTCCGTTGGTTCCTTGTTCATAGTCTTTGATTCCGTAAAAATAAGGGGTAAAAGAACGTACTACGTTGGTTGTAGCCCAGTTTTTGAAAGATACCAGACCCTTAGCTTTTAATCCTGGAACAATGAATTTGAGGTCTTGCTCAAGATCAAGACTCGCAATCATAGTAGATTCGTTCTTTTCGGAATATCCGCCGACCATTTCAGCGTATGGGTTACGATATTTGCCGGCAATTGGTCCACCATTACGGTTACCAAAGAGGATATAGTCTTCACCATTTTGTGCAGGAAGTACTGGAGCAAACATAACGGGTGGTGCTTCGAAAATGCCTTGATAGATCGCATCGGTTCCAGCGGCAGAACCTGAGTAATCCAGTACTTGAGCGTTCAGTCTCACGTTAGCCTTGGTGGTTGACGTTAAATTGACGCCCACATTTGCTTGTAAGGATAAACGTAGTTGATTGATATTGTTATCAAAGTTGTTCTTGGAGTCTTTCTTTAGCATACCGTTATCATTGTTTAGTGTACCGCTAAGGAAATAAGTGACACGTTTACCACCACCAGTAACATTTACATTGGCAGATTGAGTAGTGGTGAAATCCTTAAATAGATAATCCTCCCAATCTACATTAGGGTAAATATATGGATTTAATTGATTACGTGTTCCGTCAATAACCTCTTGAGAATAATAAGGTTGTGCATCTGGAGTGCGGTTTAGTACTGCATTGTTTCTCGCAATCATATAGTCTACGCCATCTGCTACTTTTACGGTTCTGGTAGGCTGTGTAAAAGAATTCTGTACGCGAATATTGATTCGTGCTTTCTCCATATCTTTACCGCTTCTGGTTGTAATCAACATGACACCATTGGCACCACGTGCGCCATATAGCGCTGTAGCTGTTGCATCTTTTAGAATTGAGAATCCTTCGATTACTTCTGGTGAAAGAGCATTCAAGTCACTAATAGATACTTCTACATTATCGATAAAAACGAGTGGAGATGTGTTACTGGCAAAGGTTGAAATACCACGTATCCAGAAATTTGCTCCGTCAGCACCCGGTTCACCGCCACGTTGCACTGCTACTACACCGGCAATGCGGCCGGCAAATGAATTGCTTAGCGTACTTGATGGGGAGCGGAGTTCACTAGCTTTTACCGTCTGTACAGCTCCTACTACACTAGCTTTTTTTTGAGCACCAAATCCGACGACGACAACTTCATCAAGTTGTTTGGTATCTGGAGTTATCTTTAAAATGACGTTTGTTTTACCATTTAAAGGAAATTCGGTAGGAATATAACCGATAAAAGTAGCTACCAGAACTGTATTTGCTGGGACTGTAAGGGTAAAGTTTCCCTCTATATCTGTCATTGTGCCTTGTGCCTTATTACCTTTTACCACAACATTGGCTCCTGGAACTCCTTCACCGTTTTCATCGAGAACTTTTCCGGTGACTTTTACTTCTTTTACTTGCTGTTGTGGGGCTTCTTCTTTTACTTTGCTAACTGTAATTTGCCGATTATTAATGTTATACTTTAATCCTGCCTCTTCTGACAGGATATTCAGAATGTCTTCTACATTTTGTTTATCTACTGATATTGACACTCTCTTTTGTAATACAGGTAAAAGATCCTTTGAATACAGTATAACAAACTCACTGTTTTTCTCGATATAGTCCAATATCTCTTTTACTGTTTTATTACTTGAATGGAGAGTGAAAACAGTTTGCTGGGCATAAGTCTTTGCTGCATAAACAGGAGTATTAACACTCGGTATAAGCAAAAAAATACTAATTAATAAAAAAAAGGACGTAATCCTCCCTGCCTTATGACAAGGAATTGCTTTCTTTTTCATACTTTTACGTTGATTTTAGTTAATCATTAAAGTTTGTGATTTAATAAAAAGTCATTAGAGTCGGATAATATGGGCGTATTATCCGATTTTCTTTTTTATTCGCTTTCTTTCTACATAATGGTGTGTTTTTTAAGGTTAAACATTGGTTACTTAAAACTTGTGTTATTCTATATAGATTACATTGTTTTTTATTGTATATTCAGTAGGTAAAATAGATAGAATCGATTTTATTACCTGATTTAAATCATCATTTAAATAGAGTTTGCCAAACATTTGCTCGTTTTCTACTAAGGTGTCGCATCGGATATTCTGACCATAATAATCTTGTAACCGTTGCAAAACTTGCTTTAGGCTTTCTCCTTGCAGAGTCCATGTTCCGTCAATCCAGCTGATATAATCGCGTGCATCTACTTTCGCTTTTCCTGTTATGCCTGCCTGGTTGAGCTCTACCTTTTCATTAGGCACCATTTTGATATGGCGGTTCTGCTGGTCCTTCACATTTACCGAACCTTCTACCAATACAACAGTAGCTTTTTCTTGATTTTTATAGGCTGATATGTTGAAAGATGTCCCCAATACGCTTACCTCAAATCCGGAGGTGTTTACGATAAAGGGTTTCGAAGTATCATGTGCTACTTTCAAATACACTTCTCCTTCCACATAGATTTCTCTGTACTTTCCTTCAAATGTACGAGGGTAAATGACTTTACTCCCGGAGTTAATCCATATCTTGCTGTTATCGGCCAAAACAATTTGTGAACGTTTGCCCTTAGGGACGATAATCTGGTTGTATGCCTCTTTGCCGTCATCCTCTGTAAGTTTATTGGAGTTGACTTGTACTTGTCCGGTAGCAGAATAAGTGACTTGGGCATTATTATCCAATTCTATTTTCTTCTGGTCCGAAACAACCAGTGTAACCTCTTTTATATCTTGAGGTATTTCTGTTTGCAGGCTTTGCGCTATCTTATTTAAATCATGCCTTTCTTCATCATTCATCAAAAGAAAGCAAGTAATCCCTATTAACATAGCTACAGATGCAGCTACCAATGAATATCTCAGGATATTGAACCATTGTATGGATTTACCGTTTTTCTTGATGAGATCAACAGGTGTACTGTCGGCATTTATTTTATCTTGTACTTTTTCCCATATATCCGTAGCCTCTGTTTCTGGGGGAAAACATTGATTCCAGAGAAAGTCAAGTTTATCATATTCAGCTTGTTCCTCCGGAGATGCGAATAATTTCTTTTCCGAATGATCGCCATTCTTATTCAGGAAGGAAGCAAATAATTTAAACTTATTCTTTCTCATTACTTTAATAGGGTTATATAAATAAAGACGCAACTTCTTTAAGAATCTCCTATTTAAATTCTGCTTTTTTTTAATTATTTTCTGCTTTATTTTTTAAGAGCTTCTGAAATTATTTCTAATGCCTTGGCGATGTGTATATTAACAGTCTTTACAGAGATGTTCAGCATTTTAGCAATTTCTTTGTAAGGCAAACGTTCTATTTTTGCGAGGATAAAGACCATTTTACATTTGGGCGGGAGGGTTTGGATGAGGCGATTGATTTGAGCGATCTCTTCCCGACTGATAATCTCTTCGTCGGGTGTTTGCAGATTACCGGTTATTTGGAAATCGTCCATCTCCTCCCAAGACGAAATGTATGCTGAGTTTTCCACTTTTCGTAGATAGGAGACGGCTTTGTTATGAGTCAATGTAAGCAACCAAGCTTTTATATTTTTGATACCATCTATTTCTTCCCAGTGTCTCCATACGTCTAGAAAGACGTCGCTGACTACTTCTTCAGCGGTTTCTTTGGTTCGTACGAAACACTGTGCATAGTAGAACAAGTCTTTCGAATAGCTATTAACAAAATGACGGAAAGAAGCCTCTTCTCCTTTCTTTATCTTGCTGATATATTCTATGTTGTTGTTCATATATAGAGTAATGGTTACTGTATGTACGCTGCAAAAATATAAAATATAAACTTCTTTTCTTAATATTTATTACATTGTTTCGTTCTTTAATATAATAATAAGTGGTAATTAAGGTCTTAATGATCTTTCTTTGCTTTTATATATCAGTTCTAAATCGAGCATAAATGAAAGGCGGAACACTGTCAGGTGTCCCGCCTTTGGTATCTGTTTGTAGGTTTATCGTAGTAAGATTACTCTGCTACCAACTCTATTACCCGGCTATTGGTTTGTGAAGTTGTAAATGCATTCAATCCTATTTTCATCAGATAGTCACCGGAGAAGATTTTTTCATTACCCGACAAATTGGATTTCCGACCCGGCATCAGATTAATTTCCTTCACCCGGTACATCTTTTGGGCATCAAGCCCCCGGAGCTTTACCGGTAGTAGTTTCTCGCCGAAACGCGGATGGATGTCGTAGGTAAAGAGGACGGCTTTCGAAGCATCGGGGGCAGCATACATCACTGCCATGTGGTTGCCATCATATGGAGATACGAGACGATATTGATCACCATCCAGAATGACAGGTTTCAAGCGTTTATAATTGGCTACTGCTTCCTGGCAATAAGTAAGTTCATCTGCTTTCATGTCTTTCAGTCCGATGTCGAAACCAAGTTTACACATACTGGCAACATCGGTGCGGAATTTCACACTTGTTCTGCTGTTCCAGCTTGTTACGTGTGCACACATCGCTTTGGCCGGGAAGAACTGTGAGAAGCCCCACTGAATGAATAAGCGTTCTACCGGATCGGTATTATCCGAACACCAAAATTCGGTGAAGTACTTCAGTGCTTCATAATCACAACGTGCACCTCCACCGGAGCAAAGCATCATGGGCACATTAGGATATTTCTCTTTTACCCGTTTCAATACATTATATATACCGCGCACGTGGTCGATGTAGAGCTGTCCTTGTTTATCTTTCAGGTAAGGCGAATAAATATTAGTAATCGGACTGTTGCAATCCCATTTAAAGAAGGCTACATCGGGATTCTCCGTCATAATCTTATCTACGACACCAAACACGAAGTCTTGTACTTTAGGATTGCTCAGGTCAAGTACCAACTGATTACGGAAATAATAAGTTTCCCGGTTCGGGTAATGGATAGCCCATTCCGGATGTGTTTCGAACAGGTCACTTTTGGGATTCACCATCTCCGGTTCAATCCAGATACCGAATTTGACACCGGCTTCTTTCGCTTTCTCTACTAATGCAGGGATTCCTCCGGGAAGCTTACTTTTCATCGCTTCCCAATCGCCCAGGCCGGCATGGTCATCGTTGCGCGGATGTTTGTTGCCAAACCATCCGTCGTCGAGCAGGAACATATCTACGCCCAGGTGTTTGGCCTCTTTCATCAGTTTGCCCAGTAATTCTTCATCGAAGGTGAAGTAAGTATTTTCCCAATTATTAAGCAGAGTCATTCGGTCTCCCTTGCCGTCTTTCAGTTGGTAGTTGCGTGCCCAATTGTGCAGGTTACGGCTGGCTTCACCCGTACCGTTGTTACTCAACGTAAAGATAAACTCCGGGGTGGTAAATGTTTCGTTTACTTTCAATTGATAGTCCGAGGCGTATGGATTGATAGCAGGGATGATTCGTAAGTTGCCTTCATTGTCCACTTCGAAAGTAAACTGGTAGTTGCCTGTCCATCCGATGGTGCCCAATACTACTTGTCCCTGATGCTCCTGAGCGGGCTGTTCCAGTCCGAGTTCAAAAAAAGGTTGCATGTGCATGGCAGCACGGCTACCCAACTTCGTATCGAGAATCTTTTTGCCGGGTTGCAATTGCTGTGTACTCATCTGCACCTCTTTAGCCCAGTCACTGCTGAATTCGGTGAGATAATATTTTTGGTTTGAGAAGTAAAGCATTGTCGAAGCATAACGCCATAACACGACCGGCTTCTTTTGTTGATGCTTGATCTCGCTCCATGTTTTGATGACATTTTGTTTAGGATAGGCTACATAGTGCAGTGTGACGTCCACCGGATATTGGTCATCTTTCATCCGGATGATGGTTTCTGTTCCACCTTCCACTGCTTTCTGTTCTGAAGATACATAACGCAGGATCGTGCTGAGATTGCCATCGTTGTTCGTAATGGCTACGGCCGGTTCGAAATAATCTTCTCCACCCGACCCCGGATAAACTTCCCATCCTCGTGAGGAACTGGAAAGGTTTTTCAGGTCTTGTTCGTTCAGTAGTTTGTCACCCAGATAAGATTGATACAGACGTCCGTCCGGAGCAACTTCCAGGATAAGGTCCGTCCGATCTGTCGAGATGCGAATCTGTCTGGACTCTTGTGCATTGACATGAATACAAGCTACAAGAATCAGTAATGTTGCAAGTAATTTTTTCATGGTATTGTTGTTGATGTTATGAAATATGCATTGTGTGTGCAAAGTAAGATAAACTTCATTATATTCACAAATGAAACGGGAAGAAACAAATGGATGTTTGTGGTTCAGAGCTCTGTTTCTTAAGCGTTCTCCGGCAGATAGTGGCTTTTAAAAGAGCTTCCGGGGTAGTGGGAATATCATTCCGGTACTTTGTTGTTACATAAATAAAAATATGTAATTTTGAGGATCTTAAAATAAAACAGGATGAAAACAGGTATGAAGCTAATTCAGGGAGCTTTGTTTGTGCTTCTTTTTTTGTTTGCCGCCTGCACACCCCACAGGTGCCCGATTCCCGACGAAATGATAGGAGAACACAGAATTCACCGGGCGGACGGATTCATGACACAGGATTATCGTTTGTCAATTATCCCGGTCAACGATTCGGTGTATGATATAAAGTTGTGGGAGAGGAAGAGTTCTTCAGAATCTCCGGAAAAGGTATATTACGATGGATTGCGTTTCCATTATCGGGATACGGTGCATATCTTCACAAAGCGCGTCACGAGTGGTACCGAAACTTATCGGGTGAATAGACGTCGGGTGACCCGTGATAAGAATCCTCGTATCTGGTATACCCTAAAATTAAGTAGTACCGGGTTTGTGATGTCCGACTCATTGGTGGAGCGAAAAGGGGCTTCCGATGAACAACACCGAAAATTACTTTATAAACGTTATGGCAGACTGACTTTCCGCGAAGGTAAGATCATTTTCCTGAATAGCCGTTGTCCGGCATTCTATGTGAAGAAGGAAGAGAAATAAAGTGCATAGTGCCTGTATTCGTTTTTTAGAGGCGGGAGATCAGCAAAAGTCGAAAATATTTGGTTATCTCGTTTAGATTCAATACTTTTAGGCTTTCGTTAAACCTCTAAATATTGTACGTCTATGGATAGCATTCTTTTTTGGCTTGTTCCGTTTGCCTCTGTTCTGGCTCTCTGTTTTGCGCTCTATTTTCATAAACAAATGATGAAGGAGAGTGAAGGTACTCCACAAATGATTAAGATTGCCGCTGCCGTGCGTCGGGGCGCTATGTCTTATCTGAAACAGCAGTATAAAATCGTTGGCTGGGTATTTCTCGGACTGGTGATTCTGTTCTCTGTAATGGCTTATGGTTTTCAGGTGCAGAATGCCTGGGTACCGATAGCTTTCCTGACCGGAGGTTTCTTTTCCGGTCTTTCCGGCTTTTTGGGAATGAAAACAGCTACTTACGCATCGGCGCGTACGGCTAATGCTGCTCGCACGTCATTGAATGCCGGATTGCGAATAGCCTTCCGAAGCGGAGCTGTGATGGGACTGGTAGTGGTCGGCCTGGGACTGCTCGATATCTCTTTTTGGTATCTGTTGCTCAATTGGGCGATACCTGCCGATGTGCTGACACCCACTCATAAACTCTGTATCATCACTACTACAATGCTGACTTTTGGTATGGGCGCCAGCACGCAGGCGCTTTTTGCCCGTGTGGGAGGTGGCATTTATACAAAGGCTGCCGATGTGGGAGCCGATCTTGTGGGGAAAGTTGAGGCCGGTATTCCCGAGGACGATCCGCGTAACCCTGCCACCATTGCTGATAATGTAGGTGATAATGTGGGTGACGTGGCAGGAATGGGTGCCGATTTATACGAGTCATATTGCGGTTCCATTTTGGCAACGGCTGCTTTGGGTGCGGCCGCCTTTATTCATACGGGCGATACGGTTATGCAGTTTAAAGCTGTAATAGCTCCGATGTTGATTGCCGCTATCGGCATCATTCTTTCTATAATCGGTATTTTTTCAGTACGTACCAAAGAGAATGCTACCATGAAAGATCTGCTTGGTTCGCTGGCTTGGGGGACAAACCTGAGTTCGGCTTTGATTGTAGCAGCCACTTTTTTTATCTTGTGGTTATTACAATTGGACAATTGGATGTGGATTTCTTGTGCGGTAGTTGTAGGATTGGTTGTGGGTATTGTTATCGGCCGTTCGACGGAATATTATACTTCCCAATCTTACCGGCCTACTCAGAAATTGAGTGAAAGTGGCAAAACGGGTCCTGCCACAGTCATCATTTCGGGTATAGGACTCGGCATGTTGTCCACAGCTATTCCTGTGGTGGCGGTGGTAATCGGTATTATTGCTTCCTATCTGTTGGCTTCCGGTTTTGATTTCAATAATGTGGGAATGGGACTTTACGGCATCGGTATTGCTGCTGTCGGTATGCTTTCTACATTGGGCATTACGCTTGCTACGGATGCTTACGGTCCGATAGCCGACAATGCCGGTGGCAATGCGGAGATGTCCTCTTTGGGTAAGGAGGTGCGTAAACGCACCGATGCGCTCGATTCGTTGGGAAATACAACGGCTGCTACCGGAAAAGGTTTTGCCATTGGCTCGGCTGCTCTTACGGGGTTGGCATTGCTAGCTTCTTATATTGAGGAGATCCGCATTGGGTTGACTCGTCTTGGTAATTTGGAACTTACTTTTCCAAATGGAGACACGATCAGTACGGCCAATGCTACCTTTGTGGATTTTATGAACTATTATGAGGTAAATTTGATGAATCCAAAGGTACTTTCCGGTATGTTTCTCGGTTCGATGATGGCATTCCTGTTCTGTGGTCTGACTATGAATGCAGTCGGACGTGCTGCCGGACATATGGTAGATGAAGTACGCCGCCAGTTCCGTGAAATGAAAGGTATCCTGACCGGGGAAACCGAACCGGACTACGAACGTTGCGTTGCTATTTCTACAAAAGGAGCACAGCGGGAAATGGTAGTGCCTTCTCTGATTGCCATCATTGCTCCAATCCTTACCGGACTGATATTTGGTGTTCCCGGTGTATTGGGACTGTTGATTGGCGGACTGAGTAGTGGTTTTGTGCTTGCTATTTTCATGGCCAATGCCGGTGGAGCATGGGACAATGCGAAGAAGTATGTGGAAGAAGGTAATTTTGGAGGTAAAGGCAGTGAGGTGCACAAGGCTACTGTGGTAGGTGATACGGTAGGGGATCCATTTAAAGATACGTCCGGCCCGAGCCTGAATATCCTGATTAAACTGATGAGCATGGTTGCTATTGTTATGGCAGGATTAACTGTTGCCTGGAGCCTGTTCTGAGAAGGGACATCATTCACCACAGAGTAACACGGAGTTTCATCGAACGAGCTTAATCTATTGATAGCTGGCGATATTCATCTGTGGTAAATACGAGTTTTGAAGTGAATCCCGAGAGTTTTGAAATAGACCGGAAAGTCGTTCAAAACATAGATGATACATTCAAAACAGTTTCTTAGTAGAGTATTTAATTGAAGAAGGTATGGAAGAAAAGGAAACTTTTGGAATACCTTCTTCAAAAATTTATAGAAATGGGGAAGTACTTGACCTTGGTAATATTCCTTACTTTTTTTGACAGTTCCAGCTTATTCTCTCAAGTTGGAGGTAGAATTGTCGATGCAAAAACGAGGCAGCCTTTAGTTGGAGCAAATATTTATACTGATTTGGGGGTAGGAGTATCTGTTGCGGATAAAAAGGGTGAGTTTATGATAAATAATGGAGAGTTACTACGAGATGCAGATACTCTTTGTTTTTCTTTTGTCGGATATTGTACAAAACGTTTTTCCGTAACCTCTTTGTTGCAAAAGAAAAATGTGATTCTATTGCAAGAAGAACCTTTTGCATTGGGAGAAGTGACGGTTTATGGCATAAAGAAATCTTATTTACGTTTACCATATACACAAATATCATCGATGCCTGTACCGCTATATTCGTTTGCAATGATTTCATTGGAGAAGAAGCTTTATCTTACAGGTGGAGATAGATCTCAGATAAAACCTCCAATGGGTTTTAGTTTAACAGGATCCGGAGGATTGCCATCAGGGTTTGTTTATGAAAAGTATAGTAATAAAATATATGTCTATGATATTATATCAAATACTTGGACTATCATAAATAAAAAGTTAAGAGAACGTGCTTACCATTCGGCTCTTTACAATGATGGTAAAATCTATGTTATGGGTGGAAAACGTTTTTCAACGAATCGGAAGATTGAGTATCTTGATGAAACAGTGGAGATATATGATATCCATCGGGATACATTATTGACAGATCCGGTAAATCCACATCAAGCTGCTTCGGCAGCTGCATTTGTTTACGATGATAAGTTGATTGTTATGGGAGGATCTACTTATCGGGTTGAGAACGGATGGCAAAAATATTCAGATAAGATACACATGCTTGATTTGAAGAAGGGTGTTTGGTATGAGGCAGGAAAAATGCCTTTGGGGATGGAAACAAACGGGATTCTTGTGGGACATACTGTTTTTTTATTCGGAGGATATAGACAAAGGACTTTATCAGATATACTTACTTATGATTTGATTACCGGTTTGTGGAGGAAAAGAGGAAAATTATGGTTCTCGGTCGGTAAGGCAGCTCTGGCTCGTGGTGGAGATAAGGTTTATATTTTAGAAAATGGGGTGATACAAGTGTATAACTTATATACCAACGAGATAAAAGCATATCAAATTGATCTGAAATTACGGGAGGGGGGACTGTATTGCACTGATGATAAATTGATTATAGTGGGTGGATATAGTGAAGGGATCGATGGCAAGTTAGGAGATGCCGGAGTTTATGAGGTGCGATTGTCCGACTTTAGTCGTACCGAACTGCATCTGATTAATCGGGAATGAAGTATATTATTCCTTTCCTACAGAAAATATACTTTGATCTTCCATCTTCCACCCTCTGTTTTTAAGGCGGATTCAATGCTAAACGGTTGATGGTGAGATGTAGTTAATAGCATTTTGTTTTCCTTTATATCTTTAGCGATTATGGCTTGACTCCTGCTCCGTCCCGCATGCCTGTGCCCATGAGGCCGTGTACGCGGGCTTATGAGCACAGGCATGCGGGCTGAGATAAAGTTATTATGACGGACGTTTATTCCTTATTCTTCATGTGTTATAGATGGGATGACGGATGCTTGCCTTCTTCATCTTTTGGCTGAAAGGGGAGATCTTCTTATTCTGGATAGTAAGATGAGATTCGGTTCACTCTTTTGTTCATTTCCGTTTAATTGATTACATTTGCCGTGTTAAATAAAAGAAACGATGCTCTTACCCTGGTTAAATGAAGAACTGATAGAAGCCGGTTGTGATGAAGCCGGACGCGGTTGTCTGGCAGGGGCG
>ENA-ORRZ01000733-ORRZ01000733.1-human-gut-metagenome-genome-assembly--contig:-NODE-733-length-27490-cov-3.161582_pt1 | contig 27490 bp, 26 predicted proteins | sample MGYA00242185_ERZ509152 | MGnify/ENA primary metagenome ERZ509152 (study PRJEB26280, sample SAMEA2338668) | human gut metagenome | biome: human gut; feature: human-associated habitat; material: faeces... | reverse complement strand
CGGGTTCTCAATGGGGAGAGCGTGTACCGGACGCTCCGGGACATGGACCTTTCCAAACGGGAGCTCCAGCGGCTGACAGCGGAATTTTATGCCGACGACCACCGGTTCTGGGAGCAGGAGCAGAAGCCTCCGCATCCCAATATGGCCAGAAACCGGAAAGAGGACTGGGATCAGAAGCGGGAAAAGATGCAGGTGGAGATGGAGGCGTTTTCTGAGGAAATGTCGGAGGATGAAAAGGACCTGCACAGCCAGCTGGCGGTGGAAAACCGGGAGCGGTACGATTACAGGAAATTCCTGCGGAAGTTTGCGGTCCTTAAGGAAACCGTCCAGGTGGATCCGGATTCCTTTGACTATGTATTTTATCATTACGGCATGGAGCTTTACGGCAATATGCCCCTGATCGAGCCTCTGGAGACGAAGGAGCTTAGGGGGGTGGAGGATTTTGTCATTGTCATCGACACCTCCATGTCCTGCTCCGGGGAACTGGTGCGGCAGTTTTTAGAGGAAACGTATTCAGTGCTGACCCAGTCGGAGACGTATTTTAAAAAAGTGAACATCCATATCATCCAGTGCGACGACCGGGTGCGGGAGGACGTGGCCATCACCAGCGCGGAAGCTCTGAAATCCTATATGGAACGGCTCACCATAAACGGCTGCGGCGGCACTGATTTCCGCCCGGCTTTCCAATACGTGGATGAGCTGGTGGGAAAGCAGCGGTTTTCCAGGCTTAAGGGACTTTTATATTTCACCGACGGACGGGGGATCTATCCGGTGAAGCGGCCGGTCTATGATACGGCTTTTGTGTTCATGGAACAGGATTTCCTGGATGTGGATGTGCCTCCCTGGGCCATGAAGATCATCCTGTCCCCGGAGGACCTGGATCGGGATGTGGAGGAGAAAGGATAAAGCATGAATATCAAACGGGCGAAGGAAGAATTAAAAAATACCATCCGGGCATATCTTGCAAAAAACAGCTACGGGGAGTATGAGATCCCGGTCATGGGTCAGAGACCGGTTCTTTTAATGGGACCGCCAGGGATCGGGAAGACCCAGATCATGGAGCAGGTGGCCAGGGAGTGCGGCATTGGCCTGGTGGCGTACACAATCACCCACCACACAAGGCAGAGCGCCATCGGCCTTCCCTTTATCTCAGAGCAGACCTATGGGGAAAAGGCGGTCTCAGTGACCCAGTACACCATGAGCGAGATCGTGGCGGCTGTTTATAATAAGATGGAGGAGACCGGACTTAAGGAGGGGATCCTGTTCATCGACGAGATCAACTGCGTGTCGGAGACACTGGCTCCGGCCATGCTGCAGTTTTTACAGTATAAGACCTTTGGGAACCATAAGATCCCCGACGGCTGGATCATCGCGGCGGCGGGAAATCCGCCGGAATTCAATAAATCCGTCCGGGAGTTTGATATTGCGACCCTGGACCGGGTGAAGCAGATCTTTGTGGAGCCGGATTTCGCCGTATGGAAGGAGTATGCGGTGCGGATGGAGGTCCATCCGGCGATCCTGTCCTACCTTACGGCCAGGCCCCAGAATTTCTGCCAGGTGGAGACTACGGTGGATGGTCCGGTCTTTGCGACCCCCAGAGGCTGGGAGGATCTGTCCGGATTTCTGACGGTTTATGAAAAGCTGGGAATCTCCTGTGACCGGGAGGTGGTTTCCCAGTATATCCCCCACGGGAGGATCGCCAGGGATTTTGCCAGTTATCTGGAGCTTTACTATAAATACCAGGCTCATTATCAGATCGATGAGGCCCTGTCCGGCCATAGGAGCGAAGCCCTTCTGGAGCAGGCGGCCAGAGCTCCCTTTGATGAGAAGCTTTCGGTCATCAGCCTGGTGCTGGCAAAGCTCAATGTGGAGTTCCGAAAGACTGGGAAAATGGAGGATAGCCTGGAGCTGCTGTTTGAGAAGCTGAAGGCGGTTAAGGAGCGGTTGGCAGAGGATGGAGACAGGACTCCTGTGCAAAGGCTTACAGCTTTTATCGGAGAGGTCCGGGAGGAATATGAAGGAAAGAAACAGGCAGGGCTTCTCACAAGGGCCCAGATCCACCAGTATGAGGACGTCTGCGGCACCATGGACCAGTATCTTCTGGCGGCAGGAGAGGCGGAAGCCCAGGATGGAGAGGCGCTGTTTGGGATGCTGGCGTCCAGGTTCGGAGAGGAACGGGAGCAGTATGAGGATCAGTGCAGGGCCGCTCTTCAGATGGTGGAATATGCTTTCGATCTTATGGAGGGCGCCTTTGGGGACAGCCAGGAAATGGTCATTTTCATCACAGAGCTGAACACCAGCTATGATGCGGTCCGGTTCCTGGAGGAGAATCCGTGTGAACGGTATTACCAGTATAACAGGAAGCTGCTTTTCGAGGACCGGGAGGCGGATATTAAAAGAAAGCTGGAACGGCTTTTATAAAGAACTGAAAACCAAAAGAAAATGGAGGAGAGCAATATGCAGTATGAAGGAACCTTATACAGACCCCCCAGCGAGGCCAGAAGCCTCATTATCCAGGTCACCATCGGGTGCGCCCATAACCGGTGTACCTTCTGCAACATGTACCGGGAGAAGAAGTTCCGGGTACGGGAAAAAGAGGAGATCATGCGGGATCTGGACGAGTGCCGGGCGTACTACGGGCCTATGGTGCGGCGGGTGTTCTTCGCCGATGGCGACGCCCTGGTGGTGAAGACGGAGCTGCTGTTGGAGCTTCTGGATTACGTCCATAAAAATTTCCCGGCGGTGGAGCGGATCGCCGCCTACGGAACGGCCAAGGACGTGTTAAAAAAATCGGAGGAAGATCTGAAGGCCCTGGCAGCAGCGGGACTGGAGCTGATTTATCTGGGAGCTGAATCCGGCGACGACCGGGTGCTGGAGCATATCAAAAAGGATGTGAAGGCGGCAGACATCATTGCAGCAGGACAGAAATTAAAGCGGTGCGGCTTACAGACATCGGTGACGCTGATCTCCGGCCTGGGCGGCCGGAAGGGGATCCGGGACCATGCCATAAAGTCTGCGGAGCTGATCACAGGAATGAACCCGGAATATGCCTCCTTTTTAACGCTCCGTCTTTACGAGGGGACGGAGATGAACGAGGAGGTGAAGCGCGGCGACATGGAGCTGATCACGCCCGACGAGATCGTGGAGGAAATGGAGCTGTTCTTAAAGAATGTGGATTCTCCGGGAACCGTATTCCGTACCAACCACGCCTCCAACTATGTGGTGCTGGCGGGAAATCTCAACGAGGATATCCCGCGGATGTTAGGAGAGCTGGAGGAGGCAAAGGAAGAGCAGAGATACCGTCTGGAGGAGTGGCGGAGACATATCTAAAAGACAGGGGAGCTGCTGGAAAAGGGAGGCGGACGCCTGGAAACCCTTTTGCAGCAGCCCCGGGCTGTTACAGACTTAAAACGGCGGTCTGGGCCGGCGTGTCTTTTTCAAGGACCATGGAAGCAGAGGCGTATGTGACCACATCCCGGCACAGCTTCGTATAATCCTCCAGACGGCCGATGACATCATAGCCGAAGGTATCGGAGCGGTAGTGCATGGGGATCACGATCCTGGGCTTTACCGCCTCCACCAGGGCCATGGCCTGGGCCGCATCGATGGTATAATATCCGCCTACGGGGATCATAATGGCGTCCAGATCCTTTAAAAGCTCCATCTGGCCGGGCTCCAGAGTACACCCCAGGTCGCCCAGATGGGCGATCCGGAGATCGTCTGCCTCCAGGATATGGATCCGGTTTTCCCCGCGGAGTGAGCCGTTCTGATCGTCGTGGAAGGTCTGGATCACCGTGACTGTAAAGGGAGAGCCCTGTTTTCCGGCGGAAAGGTCCACCGCGTCCGTATAGCCGTGGTCACTGTGGCCATGGCTGCACAGCACCTGGCTGGCGGAAAGAGAAAGGGGAGGAAGTCCCGGGACGGAATCCGGGGCGTAGGGATCAAGGACAATGGAATAGCCGTCTGCTGAGACGGAAAAACAGGAATGTCCGTGCCATGTGATGGTAATGCTCATAAGATCGCTCCTTTCAGATTGGATACCTTGATTTTACCACACCATGGACAGAGAGGAAAGAAAAAGAGAGATGAAACGAAATCGTAAAGGCCTGCTGCTTGCCGCCGCCCTGTTTTTTGCCGCAATGGCCGCCGTTTCCGGGTATCAGCTTTATAAGATCTCAAAAGAGTATAAGGCCGGGGACGAGGATCTGCGGCAGATGTATGCGGCCATGGAAAGCGCCGGGGAGCGGGCAAAGGAGAAGACGCCGGAAATGTCCGTGGGAGACGGACAGGACGAAAGCCGGGAAGAAGGAGAGACAGCAGAGGCCGGGGAAGACAAAGAGGCGTCTGATGTCCGGAAGAAAGAAGAGGAAGCCAGGCTTTTGCAGTACCGGGAGCTTAAAAAGGCCAACAGCGACGTGACGGGCTGGATCCGCGTGGACGGGACCGTCATCGACTATCCGGTGATGCAGACCCCGGAGACCCCGGATTTTTACCTGAAACGGGGGTTCGATAAAAAATATTCCGCTTATGGGATGATCTATATGGACGAGGACTGCGATCTGGATGCAGGATGTCCGAACTTTGTGCTCTACGGCCACCACATGAAAAACGGCTCCATGTTCGCGGCCCTGGAAAAATATACGTCAGAGGAATTTTACAGGGAGCACCCGGAGATCCTCTTTGATACCCTGGAAGAGACCGGCAGGTATCAGGTGGCGGCGGTGTTTAAGATGCCAGGAGCCCAGATCACCGAAGCGTTTGCCGGAACGCTCCTGGCGGCCACGGAGGAGGACTACAACGCGTTCATCGCCTATGCAAAGGAGCACAGTCTGTATGATACGGGGGTCACGCCCCAGTGGCCGGAGCAGCTTCTCACCCTGGGGACCTGCGAATACACCTATGAGGACGGGAGGTTGTTTGTGGTGGGGAGGAAGGCAGGTCACGATGGCCCGTGAAGCTCCTCTCCAGCGTTTCTCTCATAATAAAAAATATACTGCTGCATGACTCCGGCAAAGCCGCGGTACCGGGAAAAATGTTTCTGTATCAGAGCCTCGCAGACCCTGGACTGGGGAAGATCTTTTGGAAGACGGCTTTTGGGGGCGTACCGGTTCATGAGGATCTTCCGGATCCATGTGTCCACAGGGAAGGCGTCGATGTGGTGGAGGCCGAAAAGGCAGATGCAGTTGGCTACCTTCTCGCCAATGCCGTAAAAGCCGGTGAGATAGTCCATGGCGTCTTCGTAGGACAGGGATCTAAGATAGGAAAGATCCAGCCGTCCGCTGCATGCGTCCTCGCAGGCCCGTTTGATATATTTGGCCCGGTAGCCCAGCTTCATGGCAAGCAGATCCTCCAGAGAAGCGGCAGAGAGCTGTTCCGGCGACGGGAAGGAGTAAAATGTGCCGGGAACGGGAAGGCGGCTTCCGTATGCATGGCTTAAATCCTCTACCCGGCGGCGGATGGACGGGATGGTCTGCTGCTGGGAGATGATGAAGGTAATGATCATTTCCCACAGATCCTGGCGGAGGATGCGGACCCCCTGGCCGAAATCGGCAGCCTGCTTTAAGTAGGCGTCCCTGGGATTTATGGCCTTCCGGAAGGCATCGTAATCTGTGTCCAGGTCAAAATAGCGTTCCCAGAACGGAAGCTCCTCCGGTTCACAGAAGAAGGTCACGGTCTGGCCGTCCTGGGCGGCCTTTAGAAAGTGCGGCCCGCTGATGACGGTATATGTATTGGCTTCCTCAGCCGGGAGCATACGGAAGCACTGGCCGGAATCGGCGATCTGTTTCAGGTCAAAGCTGGTAAGGGTCTTCTGGATCATGGATCCTCCTTTATTTACAGGTTTAAATCTTATGTGAGAAATACGGCCTGGGAATTTATATAGCCAGGCCGTAAATTGTACAATTATATATTATATTGCTAAATGAGTAATAATAACAGAAATGATTATAAAGTTTTAGTTTTCACTTCATTTTGTTCCATTCGCATACATTCCGTCTGGTATGCTGCTGCATTTTTGCCATAAGAAGCAGTCATATCAATATCGAAACCAAGTTCGTCAGGAGTATCAAGGCGCTCAAGGAGATTCCGTTTGAATTGTACGGGTTCGGTCACGTTTAGAGTCGAGAGAACTCCTTCTGCAACTGGCTTAAACTTCTGGATAGGAATTCCGATTGCCATCTCCCCATCATCACATTTTGTGTTTATACGTGCACCGCAACACATAAATGTAATATTTAAATCATTATTCATAAATGGTTTGGCACACATATCAGAACACATCGCTTGGTTTCCAACGGTTGAAAGCTGTTTTGCACATCCATATATGTAGGTATAGCCTTGAATGATACGCATTGCCTGTTTGGCGGTACACAGGATAATTACAACGTCAGCATCCGCCATCATTTCCAGAGGAGCCATTGCAATTCCATAACTTCTATCGGGGATGTGGGTCATGCTTTCGTTGACATTTCTTGCTACTGCGTGTGAACTATACAAACCACAGTGCTCATAAATACGACCAGATTTTGTTCGTTCGGGTTCTTCGCGAAGACCGACAGCATAGGAACCACCACTGCAGCCGACATCTTCTGCTCGGAATTTAACGCATTCTCCATTCATTGCCATGTTTGCAAATCCACAAATAGAACGGCGTATAGTGGCAGCCGGAGCATCATATTTTTCAAATTCCTCGCGATATGCAAGAAAGTTCACTCCAACTACATGACGTTTTAATCCCAATCCTTTTACAAATCTGGATACTAATTGGTTTTCCATTATAATTCCCTCTCTTTCTGGTATGATTATTTATTCCAACAGGCAGAAAAATGGCTTGGGGAGACTTCTGCTAAAGCTGGTATAGAGTGGACACAAAATTCATTACATTGGTCACATCTTGAATGGAATGGACATCCAGTAATACTTTTTTTAAATTCCAGAGAGCCATTGATAAATTCCCTGTTTCTATTTCTTTCTTCGGGTTCACGGATGGGGATTGACGACAATAGTAGTTTGGTGTACGGGTGGGCGGGGGAGTTATAGAGTTCCTTTGCATCCGCCATTTCGACAATACGTCCGAGATACATGACTGCTACATTATCACATAAATGATGTACGACATCAATGTTGTGGGAAATCACTAAAATTGTTAATCCATATTTTTCTCTTAAATCTAGTAGTAAATTTAATATTTGCGATTGTACAGATACATCCAATGCGGCGGTAACTTCGTCACAAATTAAAAATTCTGGTTCGAGAGCAAGGCTTCTTGCAATATTAATTCGTTGTCTTTGCCCTCCAGAGAATTCATGCGGATACCGTAAAAGGGAATTTGAATCTATTCCACAGGCGTTTAAGTATCGTAGAGCATAGTCTCGGGCGTTTTTTTTTGAACATAATCCATGTTTAATTGCACCTTCCGTTACAGTATCCAAAATCTTTCTTTTAGGATCAAGAGCACTGTAGGGATCTTGAAATACAATCTGCATATCTTTTCTTAAATGCTGTAGCTGTTTTTGGGGGAGTTTTCGTTTGTTTTCTACATCAAATAATTCAATACCATTAAAGCAAACACGACCTCCATTGGCGGGAACAAGATTCAGCATTGTTTTGCCAACAGTAGATTTGCCGCAACCACTTTCTCCAATGAGACCCATAATTGAGCCCTTTTGAATAGTAAAAGATACATCGTTTACAGCAGTAACACTGTCCCTTGTTTTTTTATTTGGAGAATATGTATCGTAGGTTTTCTGTAAATGTTCCACTTGTATAAGAATTCGCTCCATTGTTAAGTCCTTTCTGGTAAACTCATCTGTAAACGCCAACACCGGACAACTCCATTTGGGAAATTCACATCGGGCGGATTCTTTTTCATACATATATCACTTGACTCAATACATCGCTTAAAGAATATACAGGAATTTTTGGGAATTGAAGTTGTCTTTGTATTTCCTTCAATTACCCCAAAACGTCCGTTAAAATGATGTGGTCTGGCTTTTAACAGACCTTTAGAGTAGGGATGCTGTGGTGACCTAAAAAAATCATTAACAAAGCGTTCTTCCATGCGTTCTCCATTATATAAGACCAGTACCCGGTCAGCTAATTCTGCAACGACTCCAAGATCATGGGTGATTATTATAAGGGATGTTCCATTTTTTTTAACCATTTGCCGAAACAGTCGGAGTAGATCAGCCTGGGTACATACATCAAGTGCTGATGTGGGTTCATCGGCAATAATAAGCCTGGGATGAAGAGCCCACGCCATGGCCAAAGAGATTCTTTGCCTCATACCACCAGAAAGCTCAAATGGGTAAGAGTGCATGATCCTTTCTGGATCTGGAAATTCCATTTCTTTGAGTAAATCAATAATTTCATCGTGATAATCTCCTCTACGATCCAAATGTGCTCGGAATACTTCTTGAAGTTGATGATAGATTGTATACGATGGATCTAATACAGTCGTAGGATCTTGAAATACCATTGAGATGTCTTTTCCCATAAGTAATCTGAGTTTGCGCTTTTCTAAGGTTAACAGATTTTTTCCCTGGAAGGTTATGGTTCCAGAAGATATCTGGGCATTATTTCCCAAAATACCCATTATAGCTTTAGCAGTGGTACTTTTTCCACTTCCGGACTCTCCGACAATAGCCAGACATTCTCCTGGAAGAATAGAAAAAGATAGTTTATTCAATGCCAGGACAGTTCCATATCCTTGATGAAATAGTACAGACAAGTCTTTAACTCGAAGAACTTCCATTTTAAATATCCTTTCTCTTAGGGTCGAGAGCGTTCTGAAGACCTTCCCCAATGAAATTGATGGATAATACTGTAATAATAACGCAAATACCTGCCGGAATCCACATCCATCCATTATTTGACAAGATTGTCATACTTTGTGCATCGGAAAGCATATTTCCCCAACTTGCCTGTGGTGCTTGTACACCTAACCCTAAAAAGCTTAATGAGGCCTCCAGAATGATGCCCTGTGCAACAGACAATGTGGCAGCAACGAGAATTGGAGACATGGTATTGGGAATTAAGTGCATACGGATAATGTCGAAAATTGACATTCCAAGCGCTCTGGCATTGAGTATATAGTCTTGCTCTTTTAAGCTTTGTACATTAATACGTACAATACGGAATAATTTAGGCCAATATAATAAACCAATAGTAAAAATTAGCTTATCTGTTCCTCTGCCAATGATAGAAGTTACTGCCATTGCGATTACAAAAAAGGGAAAACATAAAATAGCATCGGATATTCTTGAAAATATCTGGTCAACCCATCCTCCTAAATAACCACTGATTGCACCTAAAAAGGTTCCAAGAAAAACTTGGATAATCGCAGTACTCATACCTACCATAATTGATATTCTGCCACCATATAGAACACGCGTTAATACATCTCGTCCTACGTTGTCTGTGCCCAGAAAATGGTGGAGATTTGGGCTTTTACGAATTTGGAGAAGGTCTGTAGTATCTATCTCATAAGGTGTCAAATAGGGAGCCAGGAGTGATAAAGTGGAAATTATGGTTAGGAGAACAAGACCTGTAACAGCTGTTTTGTTATGAAAAAAGCGGTATGCGGCAGGATGAGTTTCCCAATATATACGTATTTTTTCTTTTTTCATTTTCGTCCTCCTCGGCGCTGTCTGGGATCCAGATAATGACTTAATATGTCTGCAAACAGATTACTTACGATGACCATAAACGAAATGATCAGGGTTACTCCCATTGTAACAGGATAATCATGGGATAGTATGGACTCATAACTCAAACGTCCAATCCCAGGCCATACAAACACTGTTTCGGTAAGAACTGTACCAGAGATTAAGTTTGGAAGTTGCATGGAGAACAGGTTGATAACTGTTGGAAGCGCATTACGGAATCCGTGGATCCAGAGAATCCTGTTTTCTCCTATTCCTTTTGTTTGTACAGCATGAATGTAATCTTGGTGCAGAACATCAATCATGGAAGCGCGAACATAGCGGATGCAGTGCGAAGTCTGAACAAGGGTTAATATCCCAACAGGAAGAATCATATGATATAGGATATCTAAAATACGGTTTATCCCAGAGGCTTTACTTCCAGCTGTTACAATGCCACTAGGAGGCAGAAATTGGAAATCGAAACTAAATAGCTTGATTAAAAGTAAAGCGATAAAGAAAGAAGGAATAGATACACTGGTAAAGGATAGAATGGTCATTACTCTATCAAGTAGTCCATTTGGCTTTTTTGCCGAATATACTCCAAGCAGACAAGCAAATATCAAAGTTAAAAGAAATACAGAACCACATAAAAGGATAGAATTCATCATTCTACTTTTTATGAGGGAGGAGACACTAACTTTATATTGAATGGAGTATCCCATATCACCACATATTATACGTCCGAGCCATTTAATGTATTGGATAGGAATAGGGTCATATAATCCGTACTCAATCATCTTACGTTCCATCAGTTCCGGATCAGTATCAACTGTGACCATGGACGCAAAAGGATTTCCTGGTTGAAGGCGGATTAACGTAAATACAATGGAAGAAACTATAAAAAAAAGTAATATGGATGTAAAAATTCGCTTTATTGTATGTTTCAAGAGTGACCCTCCTAATAAAAAAGGCGGGGCTCCCAGAGGAGACCCGCCTACGATTTATTTTGCGGGAATTGTCCAATTATTTATGTTGTAGACAACATTGAAAGTATAAGGAGCAAATCCTTCCATTCCTTGAGGATATGCATAGGAATTATCCTGGCAATAAAGGAAAATCATAGGAGCATCTTCATCAATCACACGAGCTGCTTCATTGTAAAGCTCCTTACGGGTAGCCTGATCATTTGTAGTACGAGCTTCCTCAATAAGTTTGTCGCAAGTTTCGCTTTTGTATCCGTCAAAGTTAAAACTTGGTACACCAGCTTCATCTGTGGCTGCGGAAGAATGCCACCATTGGAAAATATCCGGATCATCACCAAACTGACAATTTAAGGTGTAGAAATCAAAGTCATGGTTAAAAATTGCAATCTGGGCCAGTTCACCATATTCATAGGACTGGATTTCAATGTTAATTCCAATTTCTTTCCAACACTGCTGGACAATTAAAGCTACCTGTTCAGTCAATGCTGAATCAGTCGGGATTTTGTAAGTAAAGGATAACTGTGTGCCATCCGGAGATTCTAAAATATTGTCTCCATTATTATCAGTGTACCCGGCTTCATTCAGTATTTCTTTAGCCTTTTCTACATCATAGCCGCGTGCTACCATACGACTGGTATCTTCTTTTGCCCAACTGGCAGGGAGGAAGGGGGAGTTGATTACACTGCCATTGCCTTCAAGCAGGCTGGATACGATGCTTTCACGATCTAAGGCATAGTAAAGGGCGTCTCGCAAAGCTTTATCTTGAAAGATTGGTTTGCGTAAGTTTACACCAATATAACGATAAATATTGTTTGCAAAACTAGTGATACTGTATCCCATCTTTTCTAAAGAGGCTTTATCATCACCAGTTAAGTCACGAACAGAAACTACATTTACAGTCCCATTTTTCAATTCAGCAAGGATACTATCTACAGAGAGAACCTTGAAAACGAGGTTGGGAGTCTTGGGCGTGCCATCCCAATAGGATTCATTTGCTTCCAGCGTTACATCCTGACCCTCAACATTTTCGGTCATTTTATAGGGACCGCAGCCGATGGGAGCCTTCATTAGCTCTGCGTGATTTTCATGCTCAGCGACAGGTATATCTTTCCAAATATGTTTTGGAAGAATATTTCTTGAGGCGATATTGCTTAAAGCGGGAGCAAAGGTAGTGGAAAGGGTGAAGGATATAGTATGTTCATCAATAACCTTGATTCCTTCAACGTGGTCACTTTTTCCGTTATGATATTCATCCGCTCCTACAATAGAAGAAACTTTGGAATAGGCTGTCCCGGTAAATCCGGGATCAGTAATGCATTCAATTGTGTATGCAACATCTTCCGCGGTTACAGGAGTATTGTCATGCCATACAGCATTTTCCTGCAGATGGAAAGTCAATGTTAACCCATCTTCGCTGACTTCATAGCTTTTAGCCAGATATGGAACCAGTTCTCCGGATTCATTTAGCTGCATCAAAGATGGGAAAATAATTTTATTTACGTCCTGGTCTGTAGTTTTAGAGGCCAGTAATGGGTGGAAAATTCCTGGGAGATTGTCTGCAATACCAAATACAATCGTGTCGTTGATATTGGCTGTTTCTTTCTGGGAAGAAATACTTTCACTAGTGCTTTCGATGATACCTTCAGTGGCTTTTTCTGTAGGATTAGAAGTATTAGTGTTTCCTCCCCCACAGGCAACCAAGCTGAGCATCATAACTGTTGTCAGTAATGACGATACAATACGTTTCATAATAATGTTTACAACCTCCTTGATTTTTTGCAATACAATATATATACTAATAAAGTCTTGTATTTAAGTCAAATTGATATATTCAATTAGATTATATCATAATATAGTTAATCCATATAAAAATATAAGGGAGTTAAGGCGAATATTTTGAAATTTTTGAGGGAGGGTATATTTTTATGCGTGAAGATGTATACAGAAAAATGGCAGAGCATGTGATCGAAGGCTTAAAAAAGAGAAATATGGAAGGGATCTACTGTGAAACTGGGGAAGAGGCGGCCAGGGCAGTGGCGGATATGGTCGGCCCGGGAGACCTGGTGACCTGGGGCGGTTCTGCTACCGTAAACGAGCTGGGGATCCTGGATCTTCTCAGGGAAAAGGGAGCAAGACTCCTGGAGTACCCGGAAGAGGAGAGGAAAGCTCCGGGAAGCCCCATATTCCAGGAGGCAGCCGGAGCCGATTATTTTCTTATGGGTACCAATGCCATCACCATAAACGGTGAGCTGGTGAACATTGACGGAGCCAGCAACCGGGTCTCCAGCCTGCTTCACGGGCCGAAGCATGTGGTCATCGTGGCCGGGATCAATAAGATCGTAAAGACTGTGGAGGACGGGATCCACCGGATCCAGACCCAGACGTGCCCGGTGATCGCAGATAAGACAGGGAGAAAGACTCCGTGCGGGACAGCTGGCTTCTGTACAGACTGCCAGTCCCCGGACTGCATGTGCTGCAATATCGTGGTCACCAGGCGTTCCCGGTATACGGGCCGGATCCGGGTCATTTTAGTGGGAGAGACCCTGGGGATCTAAGAGCTCCGGGGCTATCCTTATTTCTGGGCCTTTTTATCGGCCTTGGCCTGGAATTTTTCATTGGGTACGATAAAGCGTTCGTGGCTGCCCCCGCCGATTTTTCCTGTTTCGTCGAAGGCGGCCACGGAGAATACCAGTCTGCGGCCGTCGATCTCCGTCAGCTCGCTTTCGCACCACACCTTCATGCCCAGGGGAGTGGGGGCATCGTGGGTCACATTCAGGAGCGTGCCCACAGTGCCGCAGCCCTCCTCCAGATAAGGAGCCACGCTTTTCCATGCGGTCTTTTCCATCAGGGCGATCATAGCCGGGGTAGCGAATACATCCAGGGTGCCGCTGCCCATGGTCTTTGCGGAATTTGCATCTGTTACGACAATTTCTTCTTTTCTTTTTATTCCAACTGTCAGCATAATTTTTCTTCCTCCATCGGTGGTTTTATTTCCAAATGCAGCAGACATGTATCTTCCTGCCTGCCGGCAGCGGACAAGAAGCATCGGGCGTCTGCTTTTCCGATTATAAAATAATTCCCCAGGAATTGCAAGAAGGGCGGAGGTCATGGTACAATAAGATACATGGCTGAACGGCTGCAGTAAGAGAGACATTATATCATCAAGCATCTGGTTTTCCCATTTTCTGCGAAGACCCGGATGCTTAATCCTCCCGGAGGGGTACTGAAATCCAGGAACTTCAGTTTCCGAGGGGATGTTATGGGAAGACTTATAGCCGGCTCTTCCCTGAATGGAGGTTTTATGAAGATCACCTATATCCATCACAGCGCATTCCTGGCGGAAACGGAGCACGCATGCCTTCTGTTTGACTATTTTAAAGGCAGTCTGCCAAAGCTTCCGGAAGGGAAACGGCTTTATATATTTGCCAGCCACCGCCATCCCGACCATTTTTCCAAAGTGATATTTGACATTGCGGCAGAGCATGGAGATACGGTCCTCCTCCTGTCGTCAGATATCTGGAGGAAGCGGGTGCCGGAGGAGCTTAAGGGGGCTGCCGTGTTCCTAAAGCCCGATACGGTCTGGGAGGACGACGTACTGAAGGCGGAAACCTTCCGGTCCACCGATGAGGGCGTGGCATTCTGGTGTACGGTGGACGGCCACACCCTTTACCATGCGGGAGACCTGAACCACTGGTACTGGGACGGGGAGGATCCCCAGTGGAATGAAAATATGACCAGGAATTACCGGAAGGAGATCGGGAAGATGGAGGGCCGCCATGCAGACGCGGCGTTCCTGCCGCTGGATCCCAGGCTGGGAGAATATTTTTACCTGGGGATCGATGATTTTATGAAGATGGTGGATGCAGACTGGATCTTTCCCATGCATTTCTGGGGCGAGTTTGATGTGGGAGCGCGGCTTAAGGCTCTGGACTGTTCCAGGGGGTACCGGGAAAGGATCGTAGAAATTTCCACAGAGGGACAGGAATTTTCTATCTGAAAAAGCGGATAAAAATATAAAAGATACAGGAGGGATCGGATTTGAAGTTTAAGTTTGCCCACAACAATTTTAATGTAACGGATCTGGACAGGTCCCTGCGCTTTTATGAGGAAGCGCTGGGCCTTAAGGAGGTGCGGAGAAAGGAAGCGGAGGACGGGAGCTTTATCATCGTATACCTGGGAGACGGAGAGACAGGCCATCTTCTGGAGCTGACATGGCTCAGAGACTGGGAGAAGGACCACTACGACCTGGGAGATAATGAATTCCACCTGGCATTCACGGTGGACGATTTTGAGGCGGCCCATGCAAAGCACCAGGAAATGGGCTGCATCTGCTTTGAAAACGAAAAAATGGGGATCTATTTTATCACAGATCCCGACGAATACTGGCTGGAGATCGTGCCAGTGAGAAAATAGCGGCGGCATGCCAGGAAACAGAAGGAGGAAATAAAAATGATCCTGATCAAAAATGGAAGAGTCATTGACCCGGCGAAGGGGACCGACGATGTGATGGATATGGTCATCGACGGAGGAAAGATCAAGGCCATGGGCCATTACCCGGAAAATGGAGAGTACGAAACGGTCATCGATGCCAGCGGCCTTACGGTGGGACCGGGACTCATCGATGTCCACGTCCATTTCCGCGATCCGGGCCTTACCTATAAGGAGGATATCGGGACCGGAGCGGCAGCGGCGAAAAAGGGAGGCTTCACCACAGTGGTGACCATGGCCAATACGAAGCCTCCGGTGGACAGCGAAGAGACCGTAAGATATGTGCTGGAGGAAGGGAAAAAGACAGGGATCCATGTGCTTCCTGCGGCCTGCGTTTCCGTGGGCATGAAGGGGCAGGAGCTGACGGATATGGACGCGTTAAAGGCAGCGGGTGCCGTGGGCTTCACCGATGACGGGATCCCGCTGATGGACCAGAAGCTGGTGCGCCAGGCCATGCTGAAGGCGAAGGAGCTGGACGTTCCCCTAAGCTTCCATGAGGAGGACCCGGCCTTCATTTCAGAAAACGGCATCCACGCGGGTGAGGTTGCGAAGGCGCTGGGGATCCAGGGCTCTCCGGCCCTGGCAGAGGATGCACTGGTGGCCCGGGACTGCATGCTGGCCCTCCATACAGGTGCGTCTGTGAATATCCAGCATATCAGCTCTGTAAATTCTGTGCGCATGGTGAAGCTGGCGAAGGAATTGGGAGCAGATGTGACGGCAGAGGTGACTCCCCATCATTTCACTCTCACCGAGAGCGCTGTGCTGGAGCATGGAGCCATGGCGAAAATGAACCCGCCGCTGCGTACGGAAAAGGACAGACTGGGAATTATCGAGGGGATCAGGGACGGCTCCATTGATATGATCGCCACAGACCATGCACCCCACAGCGCGGAGGAAAAGGCAGTGGAGCCTGTATGGAAAGCTCCCAGCGGGATCATCGGCCTGGAAACGGCCCTGGCCCTGGCTGTGACCAATCTGGTAAAGCCCGGCCATCTGACCATGGTGCAGCTCATGGAAAAAATGAGCTTAAATCCGGCGAAGCTGTACCGCTTTGACAAGGGAAGTGTTGCCGAAGGCGCTGACGCGGATCTGGTGATCTTTGATGAAAATGAGAGGTGGACGGTTACAGAGGACGACATCGCCTCTAAATCCCACAATACGCCGTTTATCGGAGCTGAACTTTACGGGCGCGTAAAATATACCATCTGCGGCGGCAGGATCGTATATGAGGACAAAAAGACACAGGCTTAGGAAGGGATCTGGAACCAAATGAAGAAATATGACGTGCTGCTGTTTGACGTGGACGGGACGCTTCTGGACTTTGACCGGGCAGAAGAAATGGGCATCCAGGGCCTTCTGGAGCACTACGGTGTCCCTGTGACAGCGGAGAATAAGGAAAAGTACCATCATCTCAATAAAAGCTACTGGGAGCGCCTGGAGCGCGGCGAGATCACCCGGGACCAGGTCTTAAGCCTGCGGTTTGAGGAGTTCTTCGGGGACTTTGGTATCTCCGTGGACGGAATGGAAACGGACCGGCTGTACCGGGAATACTTAAACGAGGGCGCATTTCTCATTGACGGCGCCAGGGAGCTCCTGGAGGGCTTAAAGGGCCAGTATGAGCTTTATATCATAACCAACGGCGTTGCGGCCACCCAGTACCACCGTCTGGGCAAGTCGGGCCTGGACCGGTATTTTAAGGACATTTTTATTTCCGAGGAGGCCGCGAGCCAGAAGCCGCAGCCGGAGTATTTTGAATACTGCTTCAAGAAAATGGGCCGCCGGGATGTGGAAAACATGCTGGTGATCGGAGATTCCCTGACCTCGGATATCAAGGGCGGAAATAACGTCGGGATCGATACTCTGTGGTTCAATCCCCACAGGCAGGAAAACACAAAAGGGGTTCATGTGGAATATGAGGCAGATTCCCTGGAAAAGATCGGGAAGATGCTGATTTAAAAAAATGATACAGAACAAGAGCCTGGAGCACAGCGGGAGATACCGCTGCACTCCGGGCTTTTTGTGGCGGGGATAATTCTGGGAAAAACGATACAGATTGTGCAGGAGCCTAAAAAAGAATTTGAATGGAGTATATACTGTCTATTCTTTATCGCCGAGAGACATATCCATCAGAGCCGTAATCTGATTTCTGCGGCCATAAATCACTGCCGTAACCCACACAGAATTCTTATCTTCATCGATCAGATAATAGACAAGAAAATTCTTAAAGGGCATTTTGCGAATTCCTTTTGTGCGCCACGGTTCTTCCGCTGTAAGAGGATAGCGGGATGGCATGGAATCCAGCTTTCTGATTTCGCACTGCAAAGAATCCAACCATTTTTGCGCAGTTTCCGGTACGAACAGGATTTTGGAAATATACTGCACAATTTCCTGGATCTGTTCGATTGCCTGTGTGGTCAGTTTGACTTCGTACCGCATGCTTAAATACCCTCGCGAATTTTAGTGAAGGCTTCGTCAACAGACAGTCCTTCGCCTGTCTTTGCCTGATGATACCCCTTTTCCATCATTATATTAAACTGTTCATCTGTCATACTATCTCTTGCAGGAAGACTAGGAACGGTTAATGAATACGGAACGCCGCCGGTCATAATAATTTGTCTGTATAAGGTGTCGATCAAGACGGAAACAGGAAGTCCAAGTTTATCCAGAACGGCCTCCGCCTGCCGTTTAATTTCCGGCTGCACACGAGCCGTTACATTTGCACTTTTTGTTGCCATAATACACACTCTCCTTTCTGGTATGAATTATACCATATTGTATAGCAAATAGCAATACAATATAAGTTCTAGACACAAAGACCTGGATAATAATCGAAAATTATTGACTTTGGGCATATATTAAGGTATTGTGAAATTAGAAAAAGAGATAACATTAAAGAGGGTGTCCCGCTGCCCATTGAAAAGGCGGAGCATTAAAGTTTAGTGGAGGAGAGAACTCCTTTCCATTTTTTAATTAGGGATGGAATGGCTGCAAAGCAGAACAAATGAAGTGTAATCCCCATAGCCGCAGCCCGGCTTCCATCTGCCAGGGAGCCCGGATTTTCCATCCTGCCCCCGATATTCAAATAAAATTTCCAAAAGACCTTGCAAAATCAAGGATTTCCGAATAGAATAGGAGCGTAACCATTTAAAGAGGGGACAGGGATGCCCCCTCTTTTCAGCGGACAAATTTGAGGAGATTGAAAGAAAATGATTAGTGCCAATAATGTGACGCTCCGCGTCGGTAAAAAAGCATTGTTTGAAGATGTAAACATCAAATTCACGGAAGGCAACTGTTATGGCCTGATCGGTGCCAACGGCGCCGGAAAATCCACATTTTTGAAGATTCTGTCCGGGAATCTGGAGCCAACCAGCGGCGATATCGTGATCACACCGGGCCAGCGCCTTTCTTTCTTACAGCAGGACCACTTTAAATACGACCAGTTTCCTGTACTGGATACGGTCATCATGGGAAACCAGCGTCTTTATGATATCATGAAGGAAAAGGACGCTATTTATATGAAGGAGGACTTCACCGACGAGGACGGCATCAAGGCCGCCGAGCTGGAGGGAGAGTTTGCCTCCATGAACGGCTGGGAGGCAGAGTCCGACGCCGAGAACCTGTTAAACGGTCTGGGCGTGGATACGGAATTCCACTATAAGCAGATGGGCGAGCTCACCGGTGCTTTAAAGGTGAAGGTGCTCCTGGCCCAGGCATTATTTGGAAATCCTGATATCCTGCTGCTGGACGAGCCCACCAACCATCTGGACCTGGACGCCATCGCATGGCTGGAGGAGTTCCTGATCAACTTTGAGAATACGGTGATCGTCGTATCCCATGACCGGTATTTCTTAAATAAGGTCTGCACCCAGATCGCAGACATTGACTATGGAAAGATCCAGCTTTACGCCGGAAACTATGATTTCTGGTATGAGTCCAGCCAGCTGATGATCCGGCAGATGAAGGAAGCCAACCGGAAGAAAGAGGAGAAGATCAAGGAGCTGCAGGAGTTCATCCAGCGTTTCTCCGCCAACGCCTCCAAATCCAAGCAGGCGACCTCCAGAAAGCGCGCTCTGGAAAAGATCGAGCTGGACGAGATCAAGCCCTCCAGCAGAAAATACCCGTACATCGACTTCCGTCCCTTCCGTGAGATCGGAAACGAGGTCCTTGCGGTGGAAGGCCTTACAAAGACCATCGACGGCGTAAAGGTCCTGGACAATATTTCCTTTACCCTGGGCCGCGAGGATAAGGTGGCTCTGGTAGGCCCCAACGAGCTTGCAAAGACCACGCTGTTCAAGATCCTTTCCGGTGAGATGGAGCCGGATTCCGGAAGCTATAAATGGGGACTTACCACGACCCAGGCCTACTTCCCCAAGGATAACAGTGCGGAGTTTGACAACGACGATACCATCGTGGACTGGCTGACCCAGTATTCCCCGGAAAAGGACGTGACCTATGTCCGCGGCTTCCTGGGAAGAATGCTGTTTGCCGGCGAGGACGGCGTCAAGAAGGTAAAGGTCCTCTCCGGAGGCGAGCGGGTGCGCTGCATGCTGTCCAAAATGATGATCTCCGGGGCCAACGTGCTGATGTTTGACGAGCCCACGGACCATCTGGATATGGAGTCCATCACGGCTCTCAACAACGGAATGAAGAAATTCCCGGGCGTTATGATCTTCTCCTCCCGTGACCACCAGGTAGTAGAGACCACGGCCAACCGGATCATGGAGATCATCAACGGCCAGCTAGTGGATAAGATCACCACCTACGATGAATATCTGGCAAGCGACGAGATGGCGAGAAAGAGATTCACTTTCACAGTCACCGAGAGCCAGGAGGACGACGACTAATAAAAAGAGCTGCAATAAAAAACACTGCCAAAACTCCCGGAAAGGGGGAATGGCAGTGTTTTTTTGTATATATGGAGCCGGGAGCTGCGTCAGTATGACCAGGGATGCCTGGCCTGCGGGCATCTCCCGGATGTGGCCCGGGAGTGCAGGCACCCATCCGGCGGTCCTTAGAAGTTGGGGATCACTGGCTTTTTTAAGATCCGCTTCATGGCCACGGCGTATATGAAGATGGATACCACAGGGGCGATGATGTCGGAAATGGGCTCCGCGTAAAAGGTGGCTCTGGCTCCGAAGAACCGGGGCAGCAGAAAGAGCGGAAGGAAGTAGACCAGCTTCCGGAAAAAGGACAGAGGCAGGGAAAGCTGGACCTTTCCAAGGCCAGTGAAGCCGTCTACGATCACATACTGGATGCTTAAGGGAATTACTGCCAGGGTGTAGATCTTTATGGTCTTTGCAGCCTCGACGATCAGGGCCGGGTCCGAGGTGAACAGACGCACGAAGAGGTGTCCCGCAGTCTGGGCCAGGATAAACAGGATCGTGGTGTATCCGGCGCTTAAAAGGAAGATGAAGCGCTGGGCCTTTTTCACCCGGTCTGGCTGTCCGGCTCCGTAGTTGAAGGCCAGGATGGTCTGGGTGCCTCCGGTGATGCCGCCCAGAGGCATGGTGATCACCAGCATAAAGCTCTGGACGATGGTGGCACAGGTGATCAGCATATCGCCCTCACCGGGACCTCCGTAGGTCTGAAGCACCGAGTTCATGGAAATGATCATCACATTGTCCACGGCGATGATGATAAAGGGCGTAAAGCCCACCAGCAGGATCCTCTGGATTAGTTTCCGGTCATAGCCGCCGAAGCTGATCTTCACAGGAACCTTTTTTCCGAAGAGGAAGGACAGGACAAAGGCACAGCTGGCCATCTGGGAGAGGACCGTGGCCACAGCCGCTCCGGCCACACCCATGTGTAAGGCAAAGATGAACACGGGATCCAGGACGATATTTAAAACGGCGCCGATGATCACCGAATACATGCCGGTCTTTGCAAAGCCCTGGGAGATGATGAACTGGTTCATTCCCGTGGCCATAAGGGCGAAGAAGGTACCCGTCAGATAGATGCTGAAGTAGGTGTTGGCGTAGGGATAGGTGGTGTCGCTGGCGCCGAAATACCGCAGCATGGGCTCGCGGAAGGGATAAATGAGGGCCACGAGAAGGACAGACGCCACCGCCAGCAAAAGAAAGCTGTTGGCCAGGATCTTTTTGGCGGTCTTCATATCTCCCTGGCCCATCTTCATGCTCATCAGGGGGGATCCGCCGATGCCTACCCAGAAGGCAACGCTGCCCACCATGGTCACCACAGGGCCGCAGACACCGGCTCCCGCCAAAGCGACGCTTCCCACGTCGGGGATGTTTCCTATATACATACGGTCCACAATGCTGTAAAGGACGCTGACGAACTGGGCCAGCATACTGGGAATGGCAATGCGCCACACAAGCCTTTTTATATCGTCACGACCGAGATCATTTTCCAGGGCCATTTTCTATTCCTCCGTAAATTCTGTTATGATACGCTCCGGACGCAGCGCGCCGGGAAAAAGGTCTGCGCGGCCGTCTCCGGCAGCGCCACTCAATATATTACACGGATTCTGGAGAATGTCAACTGGGAGAAGAATGTATGTGCCGGGAAATGAAAAGTTTGCACAGGATAATGTCTGGGGTGTATCCGTTTGGATTTACAGAGGTAATAAAGGTATGCTAAAATATATTCAATGAGAGTAGATGAATCGGACAGGGAAATGATGTGATAGTAAGGGGGATATGATGTATAAGATAGCAATTTGTGATGACGATATAGAGTTTATGTCCGGATTAGAACGATTTGTAAAAGATTATTGTACCAGAAATCATATATTGGTTAAAATTGATACTTTCAGCGAGAGCGGAGGCATGCTGGATACGGTTGAAAGTCGGAAATACTACGATCTGTATATTTTAGATATTGAAATGCCCGGATATAATGGCATGGATATCGCAAAGCGGATCAAGGAGACATTGCCTCAGACCTTGATTATCCTGGTGACAGTCCATATGGAGTTTGCAATTGACGGATATATATTGGATGTGTTTCGTTACATTCCTAAAAATTGTCTGAATGCGAGGCTGGAGAATGCATTAAGGGATGCATTTCAGCGGCTTCAGATGCAGGAGGGAAAGTTTTACATAATCAGCAACAGCAGACGCTTTGAAAAGATAGACTACAACGATATCTGCTATATTTATAAAAAGCAGAAGAATACCATGATCGTAACGGAACGTGCAGAGGAAATACCAGTCAGAAAAACATTAAATAATGTATATGAGGAATTAGATGGGGAGGAGTTTATTTATATAGACAGATGTTACATTATTAATATGTTAAAGATCAAACGTATAGAGAATGAGCGGGTTTACCTGTCATGCGGGAAGAGCCTGACCATGAGTGTCTTGAACTCAGCAAAGGTTAAGAAAAAAGTGAGTTTATTCTGGGGAGAAAGAATTTGAATATTGTCTTTTGGATAATAGAAGCTGGAGCGACTCTTATAGAAAGCTTATGCTGTTTTTATTTTCTTGGGCAAATGATCCATGTAAAAGGATGTAAGACCAATAAAATAGAGATAGGATCAGCTGTAATTATGAGTATATGTATACTTATAGCTAACAGTTATATACTGGCGTCTTTTTACACAATTCTTTTTTGTGTATGTTTCGCTGCAATGGCATTGAAAATATTTTATCACATTTCTATACTCAGAACAGTTCCTATGATAGGGTTTTATTATCTGTATTTGAGTGTAATAGATTTTTTCTGCATTTCTGCTGTGGGAATTGTCATTGGCGATGAATTTGCCGCTTTAAAAATACTCTCCGCATTTTCCGTGGAGAGAAGCATCTTTATCGTAATTTCAAAATCGCTGCTGGTTCTATGTACACACATAATAAGAAAAGTTCTGGCGGCTATTCCGTTTGCCGCAGAGCAGTTTGTTATTGTAACGATTCTTGGAACTATGGGATGCTTATATCTTATCCGTCTGACGATCGTGTCGATTAATCCGGCGATCACGCTGAACTGGATCTTTTTGCTGGCGCTGCTTCTTATGGCAGTTTTTTGTGTTGGAATATACGAAAGGTACAAGCTGGAACAGGAGAAAAAAAGGATTGTATTGAGCAGTAACCGCATGATACAAAAACAGTATGAGGATTTGATTGAGAATAATAAAATGATACAAAGTCTGCGGCATGATTTCAAAAACCATATGCTTGTATTACAGAACCTTCTTCAGAATAACAAAATTAAGGAAGCGGAAAATTATTTATTAAGTATAGGCGCTCCGGTCTGCGAAAGCTCCTCTTCTATCTGGACTGGAAATCTGGTGATCGATTTCATTCTTGATTATAAGAAAAAAGAGGCGGAAGAGAAGGGAATAGATTTCATTATTAATGCTGATGCCGTTTATACAAATAAGATCCGAAATGAAGATATATGTATTATTTTAGCCAATTTGCTGGATAACGCCATCGAAGCGGCCCGGGAGCATAAGGGACCGAAGAGATGGATCCACGTCACGATCCGTAAAATTGGCGATCTGCTGCTCTTTAAAATCCAAAATTCGATTGGACATGTCCCGGACAGAAAAGGGAAATTCCTGCGCTCAACCAAAGAGAATGTGGGCCTGCATGGCATAGGACTGAAAAATGTCCGGGAGACAGTAGAAAAATATTATGGGGAATTGCGATATTCGTATGATTCTGAGTCGTTTGTTGTTCATGTTACATTTTTTGGGATTTAAATAAAGACGGTAATATTCAGCTGATAGGGGAGAATGAGACTGGAGTGAGTCTGCGGCTGGCACTGCCAGGCTCTCGTCCAGAAACCCCGGCAGTGCAATTTCGGTGTGTGAATGACCTGCTGTATTTTGATGGTTTTATTTTACATTTGTTCTGGCTTTGGAATGTATCTGTATATCATAAAGAGTAAAGAAAACTAACAGTATAATAGCCAGATAGGATAATCCGTAAAGCAAAAAACGTTTCGTAGCTGCTCCCATGTCCATACCCATTTGGCTGAAATCATATTTTGGAAAAAATGGAGGAATTAGGTTTAAAAGGAAGTACCAGCCTGCATTCCATATAATACATGGAATGGTGATAAAATGTTTTTTTGCAGAAATACCATAAAAAACCAGTGCAATAAAGAAAACGGGAAAAGTATAGGATAGAAACAGGGTATAATTGGAAAATACCGCATACAGATTTATGGAGGCGGGTTCTGACATGAAAAGGATTCTTAAAAATGGCATAAAAACATTCATGAACAGGGTGTCAAAAAAGGGGATAGACAGGCAGAGAAGGCACCCCTGCCAGAGATGCAGTTGGCCGTTCATGATAAGAATAACAAACCCAGCGGCAAGTCCGGGAGCAATCGCAGTTCTGGTCTGATTGCCCAGATCCGTGAGTGCTTTGCCAAAGCCACTGCCCCAGATGGATTCGGCATCAAAAAACAGCGTTAATGAGTTTGTATTTGCAAGAAAGCCTGCCATAATACACAGGAAGACGGAATATTCAAATATTCGTTTTTTCATAAGATCCCTCCTTTGGCGATTGATTTTATAATTTGGGAATTTTGTAAAAGAAAATGATTGTATATTCAAATGATAACATAAAAAAAGAGAAATTATCGTTTTGCCGTCCAAATATATAATAAATGTCCTCTAAATGAAATGAAAAAGAAAAATGGAAGCTTCCCTTGCAGAAACCGTACAAAGCCATACGAAAAGCACGGTTAAAATTTACAAACAAGGCGGGATATGATATAATGGAGGACATATAAGGAATTTTGCGTTGTTGTTCTGCCATGGTCCACAGGGGCCTGGAAATAGGAGAAAAGCATGAAAGAGAATAAAAAGGTCAGGAATGTGCTGCAGAAATACATGCAGTGGCCCGTGGTACTTTCGGTCCTGGTCCTCTGCGCCAATGGGGCAGTGGGCCTGGTTTCCGGCAAAGCCGGTATGGTCATGGCCGTGTTTACGGTCCTGTATGCATTCTGCGCGGGGGTCCTCTTCTGGTATGGAAAAAAGCGGATCCTGACAGGGCTTGTGGGCTTTGCCGCGGATTTTGACCAGAGCCAGAAGAACCTGATGGCTTCCATGGAGCTGCCTTACGGCATCGCCGATGAAGCGGGACGCCTTTTGTGGACCAACCGGGCGTTTTCTGCGGTGATCAAGGATGAAAAGAGCGCCAGGCGGAGCCTTACGGCCCTGTTCCCGGAGATCACAGAGGAAGGCCTGGAAAAAATGGACCATGCCCTGGAGGTCCAGTGCGCGTATGGGGGAGCCATTTACAGGGCCTCTATAAAGCGTGTGACGATCCAGTCAGACAGCGGCCTGCTTTCCGCTGCGCCGGGCCAGAAGACGGAGCAGCAGGTGTTGGCCGTATACCTTTATGACGAGACAGAGATCCATGAATATATGCAGGCCATCACGGATCAGAAAATGGTAGCGGGCCTTATTTATCTGGATAACTATGACGAAGCGCTGGAGAGCGTGGAGGAGGTGCGCCGGTCGCTTTTGGTGGCCCTCATCGACCGGAAGGTCAGCAAATATATTTCCGGGGTCAACGGCATCGTGAAAAAGATGGAAAAGGACAAATATTTCTTTGCCATCGAGCAGAAATATATGCCGTCCCTGGAGGCGGAGCGGTTCAGCCTCCTGGAGGATGTAAAGACCGTTAATATCGGAAATGAAATGGCCGTTACCTTAAGTATCGGGATCGGCATCAACGGCGATACGTATATCCGCAACTATGAGTACGCCCGGACCGCCATCGACATGGCCCTGGGACGCGGCGGCGACCAGGCCGTGGTGAAGAACGGGGAAAAGATCCAGTATTATGGAGGAAAATCCCAGCAGCTGGAGAAGACCACCCGTGTTAAGGCCAGAGTAAAGGCCCATGCCCTCCGGGAGCTCCTGGAGACCAAGGACCGGCTTCTTATCATGGGCCACAAGATCGGGGACATCGACTCCTTCGGTTCTGCCATCGGCGTGTACCGGATCGCCGCAGCCCTTGGGAAAAAGGCCCATATCGTCATCAACGAGGTCACCTCATCGGTACGGCCCATGATGGACCGGTTTATCAATAACAGCGATTATCCCCAGGATCTGTTCCTGATGGGAGACGATGCGGCGGAGCTGGCGGACCCGTCCACAGCCCTTGTGGTGGTGGATGTGAACCGCCCCAGCTATACGGAAGAGCCCCAGCTTTTAAATCTGGTAAAGACCATTGTGGTCATCGACCATCACCGCCAGTCCAGCGAGATCATCAGCAACGCTACCTTATCCTATGTGGAGCCCTATGCCTCCTCGGCCTGTGAGCTGGTGGCGGAGATCCTGCAGTATGTGACGGACAGCATCCGGATCAAATCCCTGGAGGCCGACGCCATGTACGCCGGTATCGTCATCGATACCAATAATTTCACAAACCAGGCAGGAGTCAGGACCTTCGAGGCCGCGGCGTTCTTAAGGAGGAACGGCGCTGATGTGACCAGGGTAAGGAAGCTGTTCCGGGATAAAATGGAGGATTACAAGGCCAGGGCCGAGGCAGTCCGTCAGGCTGAGGTCTTTGAGGGAGCCTTTGCCATCAGCGTATGTCCGGCAGAGAATGTGGAAAGTCCCACGGTGGTTGGGGCCCAGGCGGCCAACGAGCTTCTGGATATCATCGGCATCAAGGCCTCTGTGGTCTTGACCCCCTATAACGGAAAGATCTATGTCAGCGCCCGCTCCATTGATGAGATCAACGTCCAGGTAATGATGGAAAAGCTGGGCGGAGGCGGACACAGGACCATCGCCGGAGCCCAGCTTCCCGGAGCGACTGTGGAGGAGGCAAAGGAAAAGATCAAAGATGTGATCCTGGCGATGAAACAGAAAGGAGAATTTTAACGTGGAAGTTGTATTATTAGAGGATGTAAAGGCACTTGGAAAAAAAGGACAGATCGTAAAGGTCAACGACGGATATGCAAGAAACTTTATCCTGCCGAAGAAGTTGGGCGTAGAGGCCAACACAAAGAATCTGAACGATCTGAAGCTCCAGAAGGCCAACGAAGCCAAGGTGGCTGCAGAGCAGCTGGCAGAGGCAAAGGCCCTGGCTGCAAAGATCGACGAGCTTTCGGTGACAATCTCCATCAAGGCCGGAGAGGGCGGAAGGACCTTTGGCTCCGTTTCCACAAAGGAGATCGCCAAGGCGGCGGCCGACCAGTTACATCTGGATATTGATAAGAAGAAAATGGTCTTAACGGATCCCATCCGCAGCCTTGGAACCTTTGAGGTGCCCATTAAGCTCCACAAGGACGTAACTGCAAAGCTGAGAGTCAAGGTGACAGAGGCGTAAGGATATGGAAGAAGCGTTAGTAAAGCGGGTGCTCCCCCACAGCGTGGAGGCGGAGCAGTCGGTCATCGGCGCCATGCTGATGGACCGGGATGCGATCATCGCCGCATCAGAGAGCGTC
>ENA-ORRZ01000732-ORRZ01000732.1-human-gut-metagenome-genome-assembly--contig:-NODE-732-length-27522-cov-4.861579_pt1 | contig 27522 bp, 23 predicted proteins | sample MGYA00242185_ERZ509152 | MGnify/ENA primary metagenome ERZ509152 (study PRJEB26280, sample SAMEA2338668) | human gut metagenome | biome: human gut; feature: human-associated habitat; material: faeces... | reverse complement strand
GGAAAGACTGATCAGTTCTTAGCGGAATGCGTGGTCAGATGAGCCGGAATTTGCATATTTTGGCAAAGTGAAACGGATGGAACAATTTCTTTATCACGGATTCTTTACAATATGGATAATATGGAGCTATGCGGTTTTGTCATTGTAAATATTACTTCCAATGCAATTTCTGGTATGTTTGAAAACACACAAACTCAAAAAAACGGCGATTTTGTTCTTCTTGATTCCAAAGGACAGCCTCTGCTGTTTACGGATAAAGACATATGTCGTTTTGTTGTAAAAGCATCACCAGCCGCCAATACAAACATTACTACTCATACGGAATTAACTGAAGGAAAAGTCCGTTATGAGCTTTCCTCTATTGCAGTCAATGATAGACAGATGACACTGGTCTACATCACAAATTTATCAAAAAAGCAGGATGCTTTTACTCCTATCACCGTATTTTTCCTCTCCATCGGAACCTGTACTTTACTTTTTACAACGTTGTTTATGCTCTTACTCTTTAAAACAGCTGCCAGAAAAATAATCCGCATTTTAAACAATATTGAACAGGTAGCCAATGGCGGAATCTGTATTCCAAATGACAGTTCCTATGGAGATGAATTTGATATGATCCATAATCATATTGCTATCATGTCCCAAAAAACACAGGCATTAATGGCTAAAATAGCCATGGAAGAGAAAGCACGGCAAGATGCCAAATACCAAATGCTTCAATTTCGTTATCATGCATTGCAGGCTCAAATTAACCCACATTTTCTTTTTAATGTATTGGAATCTATTAATGGAATAGCAAAAATCAATCATGATTTTCAAGTAAGCAACCTTGTTTGTCGCTTATCCCGCATGTTTCGATGGAATCTTAACCGAACTATGAAATTTTGTTCACTGGAAGATGAAATTTTATATATTGAAAATTACCTGCAGCTGTACAAAGAAATGTATCCGGATAAACTTACAGTTATATATGAAATAGATGATGCGCTAAAGAAATTAAAAATTCCTACCTTTATTCTGCAGCCTATTGTTGAAAACGCCATTATCCACGGCATCGAACGTAAAATAGGGCCTGGTATTATATCTATTAAAGCATATATATATGAACATCAATGTATTTTATCAATTAGAGATAACGGAAATGGAATTGAAAAAAATAAGCTTTTGAATATTCTTAAACATTTAAACTGTAATAATGAAAGTGAATCTCAAGAATCCTCTGGACATATAGGAATTACGAATGTTCATGAGAGAATCAGACTTCTTTACGGCTCTCAATATGGTGTCCAGATTCAAACTAAAGCATTTGAGTTTACAGAAGTTCATCTTTTCATTCCTTTTGAAGGTGAGGAGGATTAAATCATGCTTCGAATTATTATTATTGACGATAATAAAATAGTTGTCACATCTCTGGTACAATCCATCGAATGGGCTTCTTTTAATTGTGAAGTTGTGGGAACTGCGTTTGATGGTTCAGAAGGCCTTAAGTTGGTTCAGCACTTCTCTCCTGATATTGTGATTACAGATATAAGAATGCCTGGTTTTGATGGCCTGGAAATGATACAAATGCTGCGAACTGTTAATACCTCTTCCCATTTTATTATCCTGACAGGATATAGTGACTTTTCATATGCACAGACAGCAATCCGTTTAGGAGTCAGCGATTTTATTTTAAAGCCAGTCATTAATGATGAATTAATTGCTTCCATCAAAAAAATTGCAGAAAAAATTGCACCCACTTCAGATACTGCTTCTTCTGCTGTCAGCACCGTATTAAATGAGATTAATAGAAAATCAGACCAATACTCTGCACTGATTTCCTCTACAATTAAATCAATTAACAAAAAAATTTTGGAGAATCCATCACTGAGCGACATTGCCTGCGAATTTATGATTTCTCCATCCCATTTAAGCAAATTATTTAAAAAAGAAACCGGATATTCCTTTATCGATTATCTGACACTATGTAAGATGCATACTGCAAATGAATTACTCAAAAATCCCAAGTACCGTGTTTATCAAGTGGGAGAGCTTCTAGGATACCATGATTACTCTTACTTTTACCAAGTTTACAAAAAATATTATGGTCATGCTCCCAGTGAAAAACATAAATAATAATATGAAAAAAGAGGTTTCAAATGGATTTACTTATTGTTTGTCTTATTGTATTTTTATCACACATTGTAGAAGGCATCACCGGATTTGGCTGTATGATTTTAGCACTTCCTTTTGTTTCTTCTATTTTAGGGCTGCAGACTGCTGTACCTGTTCTTGTTTTATTATCCACTGTATTTGACTTAATTCTAATCTCAAAAGGTACCTGCTGTATTAACTGGAAAGAAAGTAAAAAAATCATATTAATAACTCTCTTTTTTATGCCCTTTGGTTTTTTTCTCTTAAGATATGTTTACGAAGATTTTCTTATGCGTCTATTGGGAATTTTCATTCTCCTAATTGCCATAGATGGACTGTGTCCTAAAAATCATATACCAAAAAATCACCTTGTCTTTTGTCTCCCAATAGCTGGTTTAATTCAAGGTGCATTTGGCGGCAGCGGTCCATTCATGGTTCTCTATTCACAATCTGTTCTAAAAGATAAAACTGTTTTCCGCAACACGATGGCATTTATTTGGATTATTCTAAATCTATTCAATCTAATTCAATATAGTATCAGTGGTATGCTTACTTCTACTGTATGGAATACTTTTATTTTACTCTGTCCAGTAATCATTGCGGGCTATATAACCGGAACCATTCTGCATCATAAAATACGGGCAGATTTATTTTCAAGCATTATCTATATTATTTTAATCATTACTGGTATCTCTATGCTATTTTAATAATTCTATTATGGGGAGGCACATTATGAAAACAATCTTATGTTTTGGCGATTCTAATACCTTTGGTACAATTCCTGGAGGAGGACGTTGGGAAAAGTACATTCGCTGGCCTGGAAAACTTCAAACGTTACTGGGAGAAAATTATGAAGTCATAGAAGAAGGCTGTGGTGGACGGACAACCGTATGGAATGATGATCTGGAACTTTATAAAAATGGTCGAACTGTACTCCCCATTATGTTAGCCAGTCATAAACCTTTAGATTATGTTATCATCAGCCTGGGAACCAATGATTTAAAAACAAGATTTTCATTATTACCTTCTGATATCGCTATGGGCGCTGCACAGCTTGTAAAATTAGTTCAGACATTCCCCTATGGAAAACACTATCCAATTCCGAAAGTACTGTTAATCTCACCTATTGAATTAGGCGAAAATATTGAAAACAGTGTTTTTACAGGGTTTAATAAGGATTCCTTTTTTAAATCACTACATCTTTCCGATGCTTTCCAAAAAGTTGCAGCTACTTTAAATTGCGAATATATAAATGCTGCTCTATATGCCCACCCTAGTCCTGTTGACTGTCTGCATATGGATTCAAAAAATCACGCCGCTCTGGCTGATGCGATATTTGCAAGACTTACTGAACTGGAAGCGCAAAATAAATTATAACAAATTGTTTTGTTGCCTTTATACCACCGGAATATGAAGCTTTTTTCTTCTACGGTATGCTATAGGAAAACTTCTCTTTTTTTCAGGAAACTCAAAACTCCTGCCGCCAAAATAAGCCCCTGTCCCCACACAACGCCCCGAAGGCCCAGCCAAAGCACAGCCAGGCAGCCAATAAACGCCCCCGTAATAAAGGCCCCTACGGTTATGGTATAAAACCAGGCACGGCGGCGCATGGTTTCCTCATGGTCTAAAAAATACTGGGTCCAGCTTAAAACACACTGCTTTAAATTATTGGTTGTAAAAATAGTGGAGCTGTTATAGCCGTCTGTTCCGGAAAATGTTCCCCACTGAAAGCTTGACGCAATAAAAATGGGGTAAAGCCGGACCAGATCAGGAAGCCCCTTTGGAAGGAGCAGGCACAAAAGAAGCCCTCCTGCATCCACGATCAGACAGAGCCGTTCCATATCAGGCTTTACCATACGGTTTATCAGATAGGCTGCCGCAATGGAAAGACTGAATAAGACCAGAGCCCCCAGCCGGATTCCTGCCTGTATGAGATCGCACCCCGCCAGATCCTTTGTAAGACTCATGATGTTTCCCGTATGGGCCGAGGCAAAATTCCCTCCAAACCCGCAGACTGCAAAGGTTCCCATAAAACCGCCTATACAAGTCATATTATAATGGAGGAGCCGTCCAAGCCCTGATTCTGATATCCGTTCCATTTTCCCCTTACCTGCCTTTTAATCGATCCAAACCATTATAACAAAAAATAGTTGCAGCGTCATTCTGCAAAAGTACCATTTTTTCTTCACTTTTAAGATAGATTTTCCTTAAACCACTCAAAAGCGCCTCCGGACGGCTCCATTTCAAACTCCATCCGCTTTCCCGTTACAGGATGAGGGAAGGACAGACGGAAGGCGCACAGAGCCAATAGGTCAGGTTGTCCGGGAGCTGTCTTTTCTCCGTATTTATCATCCCCATAAAGGGGTGTTCCATGGCCGGAAAATTGTACCCGGATCTGGTGGTGGCGGCCTGTAAGCAGACGTATCCTCACCAGACTGTATTCCCTGCTCTCCCCCGCGTCACAGCGCTCTGTCGATGCCTCTGCCGTATATGAAAGCTCTGCCCGTTTACTTCCTGCTGCCGATTTATCCACAATTTCAGACCGGTTCTCTCCCTGATTCTGTCTGAGATAATCCACATATACACCATGATTATCCACAGGTTTTCCACATACCACTGCCTTATACCATTTTTCCATTTTTCCCTGCTGCATCAGGGAACTAAGAGAAGCTGCAGCCTTTTGATTTCTGGCATACACCATAATTCCCGACACAGGCCGGTCCAATCTGTGGATAACTCCCACATAAGGCGGCTGATTTTTCCCCTGCCCTTTTGAGGATAATGTGGTTAATTTGTGGATATTTTGTGGATTTCTGGCCTGAATGGTGAGATATCTGCGGATCTCGCTGACCATATCCTTTGCAAAGCCCCTGGCTGACTGCGATTCCACTCCTGCAGGCTTTACCGCTACCAGAATATCCGAATCTTCATATAATACAGAAAGCATATCTTATCCCCTTTCTTCCCATTTACTTTGATAATCAAATAATTTTTTCAAATGTATTGCATATTCCGTCCATTCCGTGTATAGTATATATTACATCATAATGTAGTTTTGAATACTATATATCATAGTTATATCAGCCTTGTCATATTTTTAAAGGAGGTATCATTCATGACACAGAAAATAAAACACAATTTACGAAAGATAAAGGATCCGGGCAGCGCCATGACCCATTTTATCGCCATGGTTCTGGCAGCAGCCGCAGCAGTTCCTCTTCTTATTAAGGGTTCCCGGTCTCCTGAACAGTTTCATCTGGCGGCTCTGGCTGTTTTTATTTTAAGCATGATCGGCCTCTATGGAGCCAGCACCATCTACCACACGCTGGATATTTCCCCAAAAATCAACCAGCTGCTGCGAAAGATCGACCACATGATGATCTTTGTGCTCATTGCAGGAACCTACACGCCCGTATGCCTGATCGTACTGGGAGATCAGACGGGATGGGCTCTTCTGGCACTGGTCTGGATCATCGCTGTCCTTGGGATCTTTATCAACGCCTTCTGGATCACCTGTCCCAAATGGTTTTCTTCCATGATCTACATTGCCATGGGCTGGGTCTGCATCCTGGCCTTTTCAAAGATACTGGCAGCGCTGCCAAAAGCAGGCTTTCTGTGGCTTCTGGCCGGAGGCATCATTTACACCCTGGGCGGCGTCATCTACGCCCTGAAACTGCCTATTTTCAATGCGAGACACCAATATTTCGGTTCCCATGAAATTTTCCATCTCTTTGTCATGGGCGGAAGTCTCTGCCATTACATGATGATGTATCAGTTTGTTGCTTAAAAATCAGCTCCTCCTTTTTCTTTCGGGGGAGCTGTTTTATTTCATATTCCCGTCTCATAGCCTCCTCTTTTGTGGAAAAGGCCTCATAATAGACAAGGGCCACCGGTCTTCGGGAACGTGTGTATTTGGCACCCTTCCCTTCATTGTGGGCCTTTAAACGCCTGTCCAGGTTATTGGTCCAGCCACAGTAATACGTTCCGTCCGCACACCGCAGGATATAGGTATAATTCTCATTCATATCGGTTCATCCGTTTTCTATGTAAACGGCGATTGCGCAAAACGCGCCGTCACCGCCCGGACCTAAAAAGGTCTGTATCTATGATAAAGCACCAGCTGGATGCGCCAGACATTCTTTATACGATCAGTATACGCCTGTTTTTAAAATGTGTGCCTCATCCTCTTATTTTTTTCTTTTTCCTTTCTTCTTCACAGGCTCCAGAAACTGCACTGCCTCCCAGAGAAGAAGCGCTCCTGCGGCAAGCTGTAGAAGAACGCTTAAAAGAACCCAGTGCTCCATCACAAAGCCTGTATTCTCCATTCCAAAATAGCTGCATACGCTGGCAAAGGAGGTGCTGCGCCCGGCCTGATTTCCAATGACTGCCATAAAGGTAAAGGCCGGATTCATCAAAAAGAGATAAAAAGCGCCTCCGGAAGAAGCACGGATGGCAGGCGCCTCCATCGCATATGCCGCTATGGTCTGGTCTAGATTCGCAGCAGACATCGAGAGGGCAAAACGGTTGATAAAATACGTTCCTGCCACAAAAGCGATCAGAGTGCCGTATGTTACAGCCGTAGAAACCGTGGATCTTCGGAATACGGATGAAAAGAAGATCCCAAGACTTCCCGCCATAAAAGCCACTGCCACATAGCAGAAGATCAGTGACAGAGCATCCCACCAGGTAATGCCGCCATAGACAAACACCATGGCTACCGCAGGAAAACTGGACAGGATCAGCACAAACAGGGAGCTTAAAGCACCCATCAGCTTACCTGTCACAATCTGAGCCGCTGTCATCTGGGTGGTAAGCATCAGATCTAATGTCTGCCTCTCCCGTTCGCCGCTGATGCTGGCTGCCGTGACGGCAGGCACAATGAACATCAGAAGGATAAACTCAATGGCTGTGACAAATTCATAGATATCCATAAAACTGCTGTACTGAATCGTGGCATTGGTACGGACCCGCAGAACCACCGAGTACATATTGATCAGAGCCGCCAGACACAGAATCCCGTTAAAAAGGGAAAGGATCAAAGGAAATCTGGGACTTCTGGCGCTGACCTTCATCTCACGGCTGTAAACCGGATTCTGCCTCATAAGACGTCACCACCCTTTCTTCTTCATGATCTGTCAGCTGCATAAAGACGGACTCCAGACTGCCCTTCTCACGGACAAAGCCATTTACCAGGACGCCAGCATCGATCAGCTGCTGAAGGAGCATCGCCTCATCGGTGCCGTCTCCGGCAAAGCGGACGCAGATATCCTTTTCCCGCATGGAAATAGTCTGGACACAGGGATGGCGGCGCAGGACCGCCATGGCCTGCTCCATATTGCTGTATACGGAAATTACCAGAGGATTTGAGGCGTTGACCCGCGACAGGATCGCCGTTATGTTTCCCTCCAGCACCATCCGTCCCTGATCGATGATCCCGATATCCGTACACATCTCCGCCAGCTCTGACAGTACATGTGAACTGATAATAATGGTTTTTCCCGTACTCCTTAATTCACTGAGTATTTCTTTAAATTCAAACCTGGTTCTCGGATCCAGGCCTGAGGTAGGCTCATCCAGGATGAGGATCGCCGGATCGTGGATCAGAGCCCTTGCAAGACAGAGCCGCTGCTTCATTCCGCGTGAAAGTCCGTCCACATAGAAATCCAGCTTATCCTCCAGTCCTACCTGCTCCAGAAGAGCCGTATACCGTTTTCTTGCCATCAGGCCGTCAAGCTGATAACAGGAGGCAAAAAAACTCATGTATTCTGCCACAGTCAGGTTATCGTATACCCCAAAGAAATCCGGTACATAACCGATCATCCCCTTTAATTCCCCCAGATCCCTGAGTGCATCCTTTCCATTAATGGTCACACTTCCTTCTTCTGCGCCCAAAAGCCCTGTCATAATTTTTAAGGTCGTTGTCTTTCCTGCGCCGTTGGGTCCTACAAAGCCGTAAAGTGCGCCATCGCCTACATTCATATCCAGGCCGCTTAAGGCATGGTATTTTCCATATATTTTATGAAGATTTCTTACTGTAAGCATCAGGGCTGTCTCCTTCCTGTAACTGTAAGAACCGGGAGCATGATATTCCATGTATACTCTCCGGCTGTATCATACACATATTTCACAGTGATCGTATTTCCAGGTGACAAATAGGAATCCAGTTCCTCCCTGTTATACTGGCTTACCGCACTGTCCATCCGATCATAAGAGCCTGTATTATAGTTGTAAAAATACATATTTCCTTCAAACGGTACGGTATAATAATATCTTAAATTTGCAACCACCCCTTCGCTGAGACGATGAAAATGAAGCGTATCTACTTCCAGCTCATTTCCAAGATAATATTCCAGAACCACCGGATTTATCCCGTAGATGGTGTTGCGCGCCGCATCGTACTCTCCTGCCAGCACATGCGGCTGCTTCTGCATCGCCGAACGGCTTACAAGGCCATCCTGTTCATAATTTACATCCAACTCCGAAGTTAAAAGCGTGCAGCCATAGGTTTCTGTTCCCGGATTTCTCAAAAATCCCGTTTCCTTCTGCTCCTGGCTGAAGGCTACCACCCGTGCCTGGGTATGATATCCGGAAAAATAATTTTCCACATAGAAGGAAAGGAGATTGGTCCGCTCCAGCGCCCTTACATAATCCGGATCCTCTATATTTACCTTCTGGCCGTACCGTGAAGCTCCGGTAATCTGAGCGGCCATAGCATATCCTAAATCCGTTGCGCAGTATATCAGCTCGCGTCCATCCAGGGAAATCGTCTGTCCAGGCTCTATGGTTCCGATCATTACCATCTGGTTATATAAAAGCAGCGCCGCATTTTCTACGGTCCACGGGTAATTATTCGTTATCGTCCCTGTGATCGTTCCCTCAAAGGCCCGTATCTCCCCGGAAAATCCCTGCCCTGTTTCATTTGGCAGGTTACGCTCCATCTGGAAATAACTGGGATTGAAAGCGCCTGTATCTCTCGCTTCAATATACGTTTCATCCTCCTTATACCGGATCACCATATCCGGATCCTCAGAATCCACCAGGGCCGGAACCGTACCCGGATTGTAGTACGAAGAATCGCAGACAGGGAACAGACGGTACGAAGGATCCAGAGATACCCCATAGCTGTGATTATAGGGAGAGCGCATATTGATAAACAACGTTTCTGATATATCCTCTTCTCCTGCGTCCTGAATGGAGGCATAGGTAAAAAACGGGCCGTTAAACCGCGTGGGTATCCCCATCAAAAGCACCATACCGGTACAGCACAGGGACAAAATGGCTACTGCAGGCTGATAATACTGGCGCAGCTCCCTCTGCTTTAAAAAGAAGTAAAGCCCCGGCCCCGCAAGAGCCACGTAGGCAACTGCCAGCGTAACGTAAAGCCCTACTTTGGGAAGACGGTTTACATTCCCCGTATTGATCAGGCTCTGTACCTCCCAGTAACGGCCTGCGGAGGAGCCTCCGTTTCCGCTGCTTAAAAGATTCAGACGGTTTTCTCCTATAAGCTCTGTAAACAGACGGTCTACATAGGAGGGATTGTCAGTCCCGTATTCTTTCAGATCTCCAAAATCATAAATTGCCGCTGCCGCCATTCCTCTGCCCACCGGTGTGCTGGAAATAATTTCCATCGGCCCCTTTGTCATGACCTCCGTACTTCCCTTTAAGTCCACCTCTGTGCAGTTCAGAACAATCCGGCTGTCCCCATATTCCGAGGATTCCTGGCTGCTTTCCATATCCAGTTCAAATTCTACGGCCTGAGGAAGTGGGCTGGCTAAGAGCGCCTTGGAAAAGGCTCCCAGCGTTTCATTTGCATGCTCCCCTGTTCCGAACAGCAGGGTACCTCCGCTCTGGGTCCACTCCCATACAGCCTCAAGCTGCCGGCTGTCCAGAGACCCGGTATCAAAATCATTGATCAAAAGCACATCCAGCTGATCCAGCTCCTGCCGGGATTTTGGCATCGTATCCTGATCCAGCTCAATAAGACGGGTGCGGAGTGTACTGTAATTGATCCCCATATGATCCATATAGGAAAGGCGTTCCGGATGGTCGCTCAAAACCCCCACATACAGCTCCGCTGTATCCAGGTTCAGATCCAGCCTGATCCGGCGTACGGCTGTCTCCTTTCCTTCCTGATCTACTAAAGACAGCAGTACCTGATCTACCTGAATGCTGAGGGAAATCTGAATCTTTTTTTCAACCGTTTCCCCTGCCTTTACCTCAATGGGGTATTCATACCGGTAAGTACCGTACTCTGAAAGAGAACTATTTCCATAAGGACTGTATTCCGGTTCAAGAGTTGCAGCCCGAAGCGTTCCCGTAAAGTCCTCCTTTGTAGAATTTGTAACCCGGATGGTCATCGGAAGGATACGGCCGCTTCTGGCTGTGTTATCATAGCCGTACACCACTTCCATCTCCAATGGATGGGGTGAAGCCGGATCCTGCCAAAGCGCCTCTGTCTGTGCGCCTTCTTCCGGCGCAGTCTCTCTGGGGCCTGCCACACCGCTTCCCGGACCGTCTGCCGTAATTGCAGCATAGGAAGGGAGCAGGGCGGAAAGAGAAAACAAAAGGGCAAAAAGGGCGCCTTTCAGCACCCGTGTATATCTGTACATCTGTATTTTCCTCTCTTTTTATGGCCGGATCACCGTCATGATCCGAACTGTTCTTTCTCAATATCAAAATGTACCTGAAGCTTTACCGTAAATACTGTACCATTTAAATCGCTGGCAACCCGGATGGTGCCTCCGTGCATATCCACAATTTCCTTTGCAATCGCAAGACCAAGGCCGGTGCCTCCGGTTGTGGCAGAACGCGACTGCTCCACCCGGTAAAACTTGTTAAATAAAAGAGGCAGCTCATCGGCAGGGATCACACGGCCAAAATTCGTCACGGAAACCGTAACCGTGTCCTCCTCTCCGTGGATTTTTACCAGAACCCGCTTTCCATCGGCTCCGTACTTAATGGCATTTCCAATCAGATTGTCAAACAGACGGGCCAGAAGGTTTCCGTCAGCACTTATGATCTTTGCAGGCACATTGCTCTGAAGGTCATAGGACAGATTTTTTTCCTCAAAGTTGGGGTAGGCTTCCTCTAAGAGCTGCTCTAAAAGCTTTACAATATCGATCTGTCCTATGTGCATGGCGATTTTTCCGTAATTCAGCTTCGTAAAACCGAAAAGGTCTTCAATCAGCTTTTCCAGCCGTCTGGATTTGCTGTAGGCAATTTCTATGTACTTGTGCTGCATTTCCTGGGGGATCTGCGTATTCCCGGCCAAAAGCTCCAGATAGCCGATGATGGAGGTAAGGGGCGTCCTTAAATCGTGAGCCACATTTGTAATCAGTTCATTTTTCGTGCGTTCCGCTTCTCTCTCCTTATCCATAAGCTTTCGGATATCTGAGGACATCTTGTTTAAATTTGCCGCCATAGCGGAAAACTCATCGTCCCCAGTCACATCCACCTCTGTATTCAGATTGCCCTGGGAAATACTCTGAACCGCATCGGAAATACGTCCCAGATAGCGGATCCCCGGCTCCTCCAAAATCATAAAGGTCACCGAAAAGATCACAATTCCCACCAGCACATACAGGATCACCACTGCCAGATGCTGCTCTAAAATAAAATGGACCAGAGCCGATACCTTCCCGCTCTGCTGTATGTAGCGCGCCACCATGGAAAGATTTGTAATAAGAAATACTTCTACCAGGCAGGTAATGATGGCGCTGTATACAATATGGGTCAGCACACGGAACCGGTAACTGCTTCCCATACTATTTTTCAATCTTGTAGCCTACTCCCCACACAGTTGTAATAATCTTGCTCTGCCTGGTATCTTCCTTCATCTTTCCTCTTAAACGTCTGATATGTACCATAACCGTATTATTAGCCTCATATACCTTTTCATTCCATACCCGCTCAAAAATCTCATCTGTACTGAATACCTTTCCCGGGTTGGAGGCCAGAAGATAAAGAATGTCAAATTCAATCGGCGTCAGCTTGATTTCCTCACCGTCTACCACTACCTTATGATTATCTTTGTTGATGCTCATTCCCTTGATGGTGATTTCGCTGCTTACCGCTTCCTTTGCCATGCTGTTGGGATTTAGCTGGGTATAGCGGCGAAGCTGGGATTTTACCCGTGCCGTCAGCTCTAATGGATTAAAGGGCTTTACCACATAGTCATCCGCTCCGGTTCCCAGTCCCAGGATCTTGTCAAGGTCGGTTGACTTGGCGCTGAGCATAATGATCGGGATATTGTTAGTTTCACGGATCTTTTTACACATCTCAAGGCCGTTCATCCCCGGCATCATGATATCAAGGAGCACCAGATGGATCTCCTCTTTTTCCAGGATCTCAAGGCCCTTTAAGGCATTTTCCGCCTTAAAAACCTTATAGCCATCACTTACCAGATAAATCTCTATAAGATCTGCGATCTCCTTTTCATCGTCTACTACCAGAATGTTGATATCGGGCATATGATTCCCCTCCTCATACGTTATCATTTCTTTGTAAAGTATATTTATGATTATCATACCATATTAACCAATGGTTTTCCTTACTTTTTTCTTGAAAAATTATGGGAAAATATGTTACGGATAAAAAAAGCAGCCCTGCATCAGCAGAACCGCTCTTTTTATTGAATTTATATATTTCCGCTTTCTATGGGTTTAAAGATCCGGGTCACTGCCGGGTCGTCCTCTCCCCTGTATTCCTTTACCCGCTGCACCGCCTCCAGGCAGAACTGCTCCTGAGAATTTATTAAGACCTTCCCCCGCTTATCCTCCTTTTCATAGGTACCGTCCGGCTGCAGGATATGGGCCTTTACATTATCTTCCAGTTCTATCTTAAGGATATGAATGACCTGCTCCTTTAAAGCTTCATCCTCTACTGGGAACAGAATCTCCACCCGGCGATCCAGATTCCGCGGCATCCAGTCTGCACTTCCCATATAAACCTCAGGACTTCCGTCATTGAGGAAATAGAAAATCCGGCTGTGCTCCAGGAAATTTCCCACAATGGAACGCACATGGATATGCTCGCTTAACCCCGGCACTCCGGCACGCAGACAGCAGATCCCGCGGATCACAAGCTCAATTTCCACTCCGGCACAGGAGGCCTCATAGAGAGCTTTGATGATTTCTTTGTCGCAAAGGGAGTTCATCTTTGCCATAATATGGCCTCTGCGTCCTTCCTTTGCGTGGGCTGTCTCCCGGCGGATCATTCGCAGAAACCGGTTTCTCAGCCACAGAGGCGCGACAGAAAGCTTATTCCAGGCCTTTGGCTCCGAATATCCGGACAGCATGTTAAAGACTGCCGTGGCGTCCTCGCCGATCTGGGGATCGCAGGTTAAAATGCCGCAGTCCGTATAAAGCTTTGCAGTGGAATCATTGTAATTTCCCGTACCCAGATGGACGTAGCGGCGGATTCCGTCCTCCTCCATGCGGACTGCCAGAGTGATCTTGCTGTGGGTCTTAAGTCCCACCAGGCCGTAGATCACATGGCAGCCGGCCTTTTCCAGCATTTTTGCCCAGTTGATATTATTTTCCTCGTCAAAACGGGCCTTTAATTCCACCAGTACGGATACCTGCTTTCCATTCTCCGCCGCCTCTGCCAAAGCCGCAATGATAGGGGAATTTCCGCTCACACGGTAAAGGGTCTGCTTGATGGCTAAAACCTCCGGATCTCTGGCTGCGCTGCGCACAAAGTCCACCACCGGGTCAAAGCTCTGATATGGGTGATGGAGCAGGATATCGCCCTTTTGGATGTTGGTAAAAATATCATCCTCATTCATCAGGGCCGGTACCGGCTGCGGGATGTATTTGGGAGCCTTAAAGGCTTCAAAGCCCTCCAGACCATACATTTTCATAAGGAAGGTCAAGTCTAATGGCCCAGGGATGCGGAAGATATCCTGACTGCTGATGGAAAGCTCCTTTTTCAGGATTTTAAGAAGCCGCTTATCTACATTGGATTCAATCTCCAGCCGGATTGCCTCGCCCCACTGGCGTTTTTTCAGCTGCTTCTGGATCTCCTCCAGAAGATCCACCGCCTCCTCCTCGTCAATGGACAGGTCTGCATTCCGCATGATGCGGAAGGGATGGGAGGCCACAATATCATAATTTAAGAACAGAGAGGGCATATTCCGCTCAATGATCTCCTCTAAAAGGATCACCACCCTCTGCTCTGTGCCGTCCTCCATTGCCTCTCTGGGAAGCTCTACGATTCTTGGCAGCACAGAAGGCACCTGTACCATGGCAAATTCCAGTTCTCCATCCCCGTTCTTTTTCTTTAACAGAGCCGCAATATTCAGGGTTTTGTTGCGGATCAGCGGGAAGGGCCGTGAGGAATCAAAGGCCATGGGGGTAAGCACCGGGTATACATTGGTCTGGAAATAGGAGTCCGCACAGGCCGCTTCCTCCTTTGTAAGATCCTCATGCTCCATGATGATCCGCAGGCCGTTCTGGCGCAAAGACGGCACCAGGGAACGGATATAGGTGGAATACTGCAGCTCCACCAGCTGATGGGTCTTTATGCTGATAGCGTCTAACTGCTCCTGAGCCGTCATTCCTGCAATATCCTGCTTCATATATTTCGCGTGTACCATATCCTTTAGGGAAGCCACACGGACCATATAAAATTCATCCAGATTGGAGGCTGTAATGCTTAAAAATTTCAGCCGCTCAAACAAGGGCAGGCTCTTATCTCTGGCTTCGCTGAGAACCCGGTAATTAAATTCCAGCCAGCTCAGTTCCCGATTAACAAAATTGGAGGGATCTGCTCCAAAATCTGTGGTATTTTTTTCTTTTTCTGCCATGTCATGCCCTCCTTTTCTGCTTTAACACCGGCCTTATTCCAAATATTTCCTCAAAAAAATCCGCCTTCTGTTCAAAGGACGCCCGCTCCAGAGCCAGATCTCCCGTGTATCCTGTGGTAATGACTAACTCTCCCTCCCGGATCGCCATCCGGCAGTCTGCCAGCTTGGACTTGTGGGTCTTGTCCATGGAATTTGCAAGGCGCAGGATTGCCGTCAGCTTGGCTATAAGAATGGTAATGGCGCTTCGGTTTAGATTGCCGCTTCCATCCTCTCCGATCTGCGTTTCCAGCTGAATGGTATCGTAATCAAAATCACGGATATTGTAGCGGACTACATTTGCGATAATCTCACGTTCCAGATGGCTCAGTCCGATAATCTCCGTAGACATGATCAGGTTATAACTGCTTTCATTGGAATTTCGGATGCTGATAAACTTACCGCAGCCATGCAGCGTCACTGCGATCTGGAGCAGGAGCCGCTCCCTTGCTCCCATACCATGAAATTTCCGCGCAGCGTCAAAGATAGATAACGCATACTGCTCCAGCATCTGATTATGGCCCGCATGGCATTTATACCGCTTTGCCATATTTCTGGCCGCTGCCAGAATATCATTCTCAAAGCTGTGGCTGAATCGGAACAGACGGCAGTCATCGGCATATTCTGCCGCAATGCCGTCACAAAGGCCGATATCAGGAATCCAGAACTGTCCCGCTCCCGTAACCTCCATCACTCTGCGGTATACAACCGCTGCCGGAAGGAGCAGGGATGCGTACTCACTGTTCACATTAAAACGCTCCTCAATCTGATCCAGGGTCATCTGAGAAAGGCGCTCATAAAAAAGCTCCATCTCTTTGGCATCCACACGGTCTGCCGCTGTGTTTAATCCAAGCTGGCGCATCAGATAGGTAATATTGGTTCCGATCCCGATCAGATTATCAATCTTTCTGTCTTTTAAATACATTTTCCGAAAGGTTATCAGCTCATTATCTACCAGCTCCTCAATGTGAAGACAATGCGACCTTACACTGGCCGGGATTTTAGCCAGCTGGCTGCGGATCCGCAGAGTACCAAGAGGCAGGCTCTGGGTCGTTACCAGAGTATCCTTATCAAACAGAGAAATCTGGGCGCTTCCAAAGCCCACATCTACAATCGCCGTTCCCTTCTGGATGATCCGGTTAAATTCTCCTGTCTTTGCCGCCACTGCCTTATAGCTGATAAAACGCTGCTCTGAATTGCTGATAATTCGCACCTTAAGTCCGGTTCTTACACAGATCTGATCCAGGATGATCTGGCTGTTTTTCACCTCGCGCATGGCTGTAGTTCCGTAAGCCCGGTACTCCCGCACCCGGTAGGTTTTCATAATCCCCGTAAAATCCTCCAGAACAGAGCACATCTCATCCGCCAGACCGTAGCTGATTTTTCCTTCGCTGAAGGTATCGCTTCCCAGAGCGATCACATGGCGGATGTGATCTACACAACGGATTCCCGTCTTTTCAGAAATCTCATAAATTCCCAGTTCCAGAGCAAATGAGCCGATCTCTATCGCTGCAAACATTCTTACTGCCACGTTCTTCCTCCTTTTGGGGCGCGCTGCCCGATCCCCTGTATGGCCTAAGCCCGGGACTGTATGACTGCTATTATAATCCCGGACTCATCTTCTTTCTTCCTTATGATGTAAAATTTCTGTATATTTTATGTAAAATCGCATCCCAGCAGATGGGTAATGAACTGGGAAGCCGTACGCCCGGAAAGTCCTCCGTGGCTCAATTCCCATTTATTGGCTTCCAAAAGCAGTTCCTCCTCCGGTATATCCAGCTGATGCCTCTTAGCCAGCGCTTTGACTATGGACTGAAACTGCCGTTTATCCGGTGAACCGTAGTAAATCGTAACGCCGAACCGGGCTGCCAGAGAAAGCTTCTCCTGAACCGTATCATTATTGTGAAGATCGTCATCCAGCTCCCTCTTGTCGCTGAATTTCTCCCGGATGAGATGGCGGCGGTTGGAGGTCGCATAGATCAGCACATTATCCGGGCGTTTTCCCAGTCCTCCTTCCAAAATAGCCTTCAAATACTTATATTCCAGCTCGTAATCCTCAAAGGACAGATCATCCATGTAAATGATAAACTTGTAATTACGGTCCTTGATCTGCTCCAGAACATCTGAAAGATCCTTAAACTGGTGCTTGTATACCTCAATCATACGCAGGCCCCTGCTGTAATATTCGTTCAAAACCGCCTTTACGCTGGAGGATTTTCCCGTTCCCGCATCACCGAATAAAAGTACGTTGTTGGCCTCTTTTCCATTTACAAAAGCCTCCGTATTTTCAATCAGCTTATGCTTCTGAAGCTCATATCCCACAATATCCTTAAAATAAATATGCTCCACATTTACAATGGGATCGATCACCGTCAGCCCTCCGGCCTCTTTTTCCAGAATCCGGAAAGCCTTATTCAGTCCAAAGGTTCCCGCCCCGTATCCCCTGTAAAATTCCACCATAGTCTGCTGAAATCCTTCCAGGTCAGATGCCTGCTCCAGGGCCTTTGCCAGCTCCACGATCCTGTCCCTGATCCTGCGGTTAAAAACCCGGCTCTCCTGAAGTGCCGGGCGGTAGTCCGCAAGCAGGCTCCACAAAGAAGAGGGCGCAAGAGAAGAAAGATCAAAATCAAACAGTGCCTTGAAAATGGCAAAGTCTTCTTTCGCCAGAAGATCCAAAGTACCGCCTGCAGGCCCTTTAACCTCACAGGCAGTTGTATATGCATTTTCATTATCTGCCAGGCAGAGCGCCAGAAAACAGTGCCACAGGTTTCCTTCAAAGCCGTACTTTGCAGCCAGTTCGATCAGCTGTCCCGCACAGGCAAAAGAATCTGTACTCTCCTTTTCTTCTGACATTCCCATAAGTCCTGCCATCTGCTCAAACAGCGTTTGATGTTTTAAATTGCGGTAGATCACAAGTTCTCTGATATCCATATCTCTTTCCTCGTTTCTTCTTTGTATCCATATTTCCCTTACCATCAGCGGATAAGGGAATCCACGCTCCAACCGGTTCGGCTCAGTAGTTTCCCAGGATCCTTAAGGATACGGCTTCCTCAGAAATCCCCTTTAAAGCATTGCGGATCTTTGCATCGGATAAAGACCCTTCCACATCTACAAAAAAACGGTATTCCCAGCTTCTCCCGGGAATGGGGCGCGATTCGATCATCAGCATATTGATGTCATTGTAAATCAGATTTCCAAGCATATTGTAAAGAGAGCCGCTTCTATGGACGCCCTCAAAGCAGATGCTCACCTTATTAGCGCCCTTTCTGTATACAGGATCCTTTGACAGGATAATAAAACGGGTCACATTATTTTTATTGTGGTTAATGGAGCGCTCCAGCACCTTTAAGCCATAAAGCTCTCCCGCAATCTCACTGGCTACCGCCGCCTGGGAACGATCGTTTTCCTCTGCCACTTTTTTAGCCGCTACCGCCGTATTGACCGTGCTGATCTGTTTCCAGTCCCTGTGGGCATTCAGATACTGGGAGGTCTGCATCAGAGCCTGCGGATGGGAATAAACCGTCCGGATATCCTTAATATCCGCATCTTCCCGGCCCAGCAGCGCATGGTTAATCGGAAGCTCCGTTTCCGCTGCGATGTACACATTATGCTTTACTAAGAGATCATAGTTGTCGCTTACTGCCCCAGCGGAGGAGTTTTCAATGGGGAGCACCGCATAATCTGCCCGGCCCTCCTCCACCTCTGTCATGGCATCCTCCATGGTCTTTACATGGTACATATCCGCATCCGGGCCAAAATACCGGCGGGCCGCACCGTGTCCATAGGAGCCCTCCACACCCTGATATACGATCCGCACATTTTCCCTTTTTAAATCCTCGATCATGGAAAACCCGGTGTCCATCTCCTGCCCGTGGGAAGCCAGAAGACCATACTGAAGCCTGCGGCTGATGGTCATGATCTGCGAAAACAGTTCATATGTACCTTTGCGCGTAAAATCACTGTGAGCCAGAGCCGTAACCGCCTTAAGCTTCTGCTGCTCCCGCTCCCTGTCATAAACAGGCTTTCCGGTCTGTATCTTATACTCAGCCACCTCTCTGCACAGCTCCATACGTGTCTCAAACAGCTCTGTCAGGCTGGCGTCAATCACATCCAGCTGCTGCCGGATCTCCTGTAAGTTCAGTTCCTTCATCTCTGTTCCTCCAGCTCTTTTATCATGGAGCAAATGATCTCTCTCGTGCAGGCTCCGGGGAACTTGCGGTTTTCTGCCGGAAGTTCCTTTAAATAAATGGGTTTTCCGTATTCGATGATTACATGGCTGGGCCGGATCCATGGGAAATGACGCTCAAATACCTCTGCCGTCCCCACCATGGCAACCGGGATCACCGGACAGCCGCTCTTTTCTGCAATCTTTAAGCTTCCCTCATGAAACTCCATCAGGTTTGCCGGATTTTCACCGGGGTTTCTGGTTCCTTCGGGGAAAATCCACATGGAAATTCCTTCCTTGATCTTTTCAATGCCTGCCAAAATGGTTTTTAAACCTTCTTTAATATTCGAACGGTCCAAAAATAAGCAGTTCATCCGGTCCATCCAGCGGTTTAGCAGCGGGATCTTTATCATTTCCTTTTTGGCAATAAAACCGGTCAGGCCGGGAACCGTCATATAGCCCATGACAATATCAAAATAACTTCTGTGGTTTCCCACATAAAGCACCGCCCGGTCGGTGGGAATATTTTCCAGTCCCCGCACCTCGTATGTAATCCCGGCAATCCGGCTGATCTTTTTAAAAATCCACCGCACCATGGAAAAGCTCTTCCAGTCTGCCTCCTCCGGGTTCTTTTTTGCCTTTTTCTCCAGAAAACACAAAACCGGAAAAGTAAGTACCAAATACAGCACAATGGCGATGGCTGCCAGCAATAAGCGTATCATATGTAACTCTCCTTCTGTTCAAAATATTTACTGCCATCAGCGGATAAAGGGATGCTCTCCTGCCCGCTGATGGTATCCATTATATACCAGAAAACATCGGAAATACAACTCTTTGTTAGTTTGAGTTTTCAAGTCTGCCGGGGGTCTGAAGCATCTCAAAGAGAAGCCCGGTGCAAAACCACAGGGGCCCAAAAGCCAGCCGGATCACCCCGCCGATATGATCGGGCCACATGGAATAATCCCATGGGCACACATTAAAATACTTTAAAATCGTTCCTGTCACATACTCTGCCGTAAAAATCAGAACCATATCCATAAGTCCGTGGCGCACCAGTCTGGCTGGTGGTGAAATACGATCGGTTCCCGCCTCCGGGAATGCAGACAGGCCGGTGAGCCAACGGTCTGCCGTATTTACGATCCCCGGCAGAAGGACTCCCATGCCATAGATGGGAAACATCCAGAGCGAGGTGCGCCCCATGAGCCGCATATCTCCCCGCATCCAGGATTCCGATGAAGTGAAAATGACCTCCAGACACCAGCCCGCAATCCCGCAGCGGCAGAAATTGCGGAGCGATTCTTTTAATTTTCCATTATACTGTCTCTTCATAGGGCTAGTATGGACAGCAGAACTGAAAATTATTCTTCCTATAAAAGCGGAGACAAAAGACGGCTTCCCTGCTCCCTGATCCTGGTCAGAAGGCCTCTTTTTTTATAATCCTCTCTTGTTATCTGGCAGCAGTGAGGCAGGTCATTCATAAATGCCTGCTCCAGTTCTGCCGTGACCGCCTCATCATAAATCGTAGCGTTTACCTCAAAATTCAGTTCAAAGCTCCGGATATCCATATTGGCAGTGCCATAGCAGCAGACCCGGCCGTCAACCATAATCCCCTTGGAATGGAGAAAACCATTAGTATAGATATAGACCTTTGCACCATAATCCAAAAGTTCTCCTGCATAAGAACAGGTTGCCCGGTACACAAACGGATGATCCGGCTTACAGGGAATCATCAGACGCACATCGACCCCGGACAAAGCAGCCATCTTAAGCGCCGAAAAAATGGCGTCGTCCGGCACAAAATAAGGCGTCTGAATATAAATATGGTGCTTTGCCTTGTGAAACAGTTCCAGATAGTTGTTTCGGATATGGGGTTCTCTGGTATCCGGACCGCTGGCAATGATCTGCATTCCCACCTGGCTTCCCTCCAGTTCAGGATCAGGCCAGGCCGGTCTTTCTTTATCCCTTCGGACGTCCGTCTTCTTTTTCAGATCTGTCCGGAAATAGGCCTCATTTTTAAAGAGATTCTCTCCCGTAGCATAATTCCAGTCCAGTGCAAAGCGGATCTGCAGGCTCATCACTGCTTCACCGGTGATCCGCAGATGGGTATCTCTCCAATAACCGAATCCGGGATCCTTTGAAATATATTCACGTCCAATATTAAAACCGCCTACAAATCCCACATTCCCGTCTATCACAACGATTTTTCTATGATTTCTGTAATTTACACGCAGGTTCAGCCAGCCTAAAATAGGAGGGAAAAATACACCGACTAAAATCCCGGCGCGGCGCAGTTCCTCCCACCGGCGTTTCGGCATAAAGCGGCCCCCCATGCCGTCATAAAGAATCCGCACCTCTACGCCTTCACGCACCTTATCCTCCAGAATCGGCACGATCGAATCAAATACCTCGTCATTTTTAATAATATAATACTGAATGTGGATAAATCGGCTGGCACGGCGCAGAGCGGTCCGAAGGCCTTCAAATTTCGCCTGGCCGTCTGTGTAGATCTTCACCTGATTGTCGGTCGTAAGCACAGCTCCGGAAGTTTCCAGGTTATAGAGGATCAGGCTGCGGAAATCCCTTATGAGGGGATCCATCATTTCCTCCGGAATATCGCTTGAGCGGATAATCTCTTCCTGGCTTTTAACCGGCATATTCAGCCGATCGCTGATTCCCTTTACCTTAAACATCCGGCTCTTTTTTAAATCCTGGCCGAAAAGAAGATAAAATATAATTCCGAACACCGGAATAAAGTTCAGAGCAAACAGCCAGGTCCATACCGATCTGGGATCTCTGCGCTGGAAAAAAATAATAATAATGGAAAACAAGAGATTGATTACGATAAGATGTGTCATAAGCCATTCCCAGACAGCCTCTGCCTCATTGAATATCACTCCCATATATCTCCTCCTGCTTTGTTCATCCTCTATCGGGTATTCCTACTATAGCTTAACAGATCCCCCATCACAATATACATCCCTATTCCGTGAATGATCTTTTATCCAGTCTACCACATCCTGTTATTTATTTCCAGCCTTCGCCCTTTCGCACCACCTCAAAAAAGCCGGCCCTATCTGACCAGACATCAGATAAAGCCGGCTTTTGCTGCCAACCATCAGCGGAAGCAGTTCCGTTTGGGATCATAGGAAAACCCTGCACCTTCCAGAGTTTCTTCTATATAAGACTGATCCAGCTCCATTTCTCTGCACATCTCTTCCAATGAACTGAAACGGTCTCTAAGCTGTGTATTCACAAAGCTGAACAGGATCATGGGATCCTTTGGAATCTTATTCACCTTATGACCTTCCTTTCTTTTTATTCCGTATAAGCGATAAGCCTGCTTCCATCCTCCGATACATCGATCACGATTACAGCGCCTTCCCGCAGCCCTCCTCCTAAAATCAGCTTTGCTGCCAGGGTTTCTACATTCTTTTGCAGATACCGCTTTAAAGGACGGGCGCCATATACGGGATCATAGCCGTTTTCTGTGATAAAGGCCTTCGCTGTCTCTGTAAGCTCCAGCTTTAACTCCCGGTCTGCCAGACGGCGGTTTAAGTCCGCAATGCATAAATCCACAATACTTCCAATATTTTCCTTTGTCAGAGGCTTAAAGAGAATCATTTCATCCAGACGGTTCAAAAACTCCGGACGGAAATGAGTTCTCAGGTCATTCATCACAGCCTCTTTAGCCTCCGGGCGGATGGAGCCATTCTCATCAATCCCCTCTAAAAGATACTGGGAGCCGATGTTGGAAGTAAGAATGATAATGGTGTTTTTAAAATCCACCGTGCGTCCCTGAGAATCTGTGATCCGTCCGTCATCCAGTACCTGCAGCAGCACATTAAATACATCCGGATGGGCCTTTTCCACCTCATCAAACAGCACTACGCTGTAGGGCTTGCGGCGCACAGCCTCTGTAAGCTGTCCGCCCTCATCATAGCCCACATATCCTGGAGGCGCTCCAATGAGACGTGCCACAGAATGCTTCTCCATATATTCGCTCATATCAATGCGCACCATATTGGATTCATCATCAAACAGTGACTCTGCAAGAGCCTTGGCAAGCTCTGTTTTACCTACGCCGGTGGGGCCTAAAAACAGGAAGGAACCAATGGGCTTCGTAGGATCTTTAATTCCTGCCTTTGACCGGATAATGGCCTCTGTGACCTTCTCAACGCCCTCGTCCTGTCCTACGACTCTCTTATGGAGCACCTGATCCAGATGAAGGGTCTTGCTGCGCTCGCTCTCTGTAAGCTTTGCCACAGGAATGCCGGTCCATTTGGACACAATTCTTGCAATCTCATCCTCTGTCACACTCTCATGAACCAGGCTCAGATCTTCCTTTTTAACCTTCTCTTCCTCTGCCTCCAGCTCCTTCTGCAGCTGGGGCAGCTTTCCATACTGAAGCTCTGCCGCCTTGTTCAGATCGTATTTCTGCTGGGCATCCTGAATCTGGCGGTTTACAGCCTCAATCTCTTCACGGAGAGCAGAGAGGCGGTCTACGCTGGATTTTTCATTTTCCCACTGAGCCTTTTTTGCGGTAAATTCATCATGCAACTCTGCCAGCTCCTTCTGTAAATCTGCCAGACGATCCTGGCTTAAGCGGTCTGTTTCCTTTTTTAATGCTGCTTCCTCGATTTCCATCTGCATCAGCCTGCGGGACAGCTCGTCTAATTCTGCGGGCATACTGTCCATTTCAGTTTTGATCATTGCACAGGCCTCATCTACCAGGTCAATGGCCTTATCGGGCAGAAAACGGTCGGAAATATAGCGGTCGGACAGCATGGCTGCGCTTACCAGAGCGGAATCTGTGATCTTTACGCCATGGTAAACCTCATACCGCTCCTTCAGTCCTCTGAGAATGGAAATGGTGTCCTCAACCGTAGGCTCTGCCACCATAACCGGCTGGAACCGGCGCTCTAAGGCCGCATCCTTTTCAATGTACTGGCGGTATTCATTTAAGGTAGTAGCGCCGATGCAGTGCAGCTCGCCTCTTGCCAGCATGGGCTTTAACATATTGCCCGCATCCATGGAGCCCTCTGTCTTTCCTGCTCCCACAATGGTATGAAGCTCATCAATAAAGAGGATGATCTGGCCTTCGCTCTTTTTTACTTCTTCCAGAACTGCTTTTAAACGCTCCTCAAATTCGCCTCTATACTTGGCTCCTGCCACTAAGGCTCCCATATCAAGGGCAAAGAGCTTTTTATCCTTTAAGCCCTCCGGCACATCGCCGCGGACGATCCTCTGGGCAAGGCCCTCCACCACGGCCGTCTTTCCGACGCCTGGCTCGCCGATGAGCACCGGGTTATTCTTTGTCTTCCGGGACAGGATCCGGACCACATTCCGGATCTCCGCATCCCGGCCGATGACCGGGTCCAGCTTCTGGTCCCTGGCCCGCTCCACCAGATCGGCCCCATATTTATTTAAGGTATCATAAGTAGCCTCTGGATTGTCGCTGACCACCCGCTGGTTTCCGCGGACGGTGGAAAGAGCCTGTAAAAAATTGTTCCGGTCAATGGCATATAAGCGGAACAGCTCCTTTAAAGCCCGGTTGGGCTCCCTTAACAGGCATAAGAACAGGTGCTCCACGGAAACGTACTCGTCTCCCATGGCCTTTGCCTCATCCTCTGCGCTGATGAGGACCTTGTTCAGATCGTTGGTCAGATAGACCTGGCCGCCGCCGGAAACCTTCGGAAGCTTATTTAACGCCTGCTCCGCCTCGTTTAAAAACTGTCCGCCGGAGATTCCCATTTTCGTTACCAGCTTCATGATCAGGCTGTCCTCCAGCCGCAGGAGGCTCACCAGAAGATGCTCCTGGTCGATCTGCTGGTTTCCATATTCATAAGCCAGCTTCTCGCAGCCCTGGACGGCCTCCACTGACTTTTGTGTAAACTTACTGATATTCATATACAATCCTCCTCGTATAATAAGTTTCAAAGTTAATAGTTTCAGGTATCAGCAGGCTTTGAGGTGCCCGTGATACAATAGCTGTAGGACAGCAGGGTCAAGTTCTGAGTCCTCCGGTTGAGCCGTAAGGCTACTTCACTGAAAGTCTGTTCCCCTGAACCGGAAGTTAGCTGCAAACTCATTGGCTGTTTGCCTGGGACAAGACCGCCCTTTCAGCAGTGAGGGCTATCGCATTGGTCTGCCCAGGAATGATTCTGATAAGCGAGGGTGCCAGATGCTCCGGTTATCATGGGTATCTCAAAGCCTGCTGGCCTGAAATCTCCATGCGGGGAGGTGAAAATTGTGAATCCACTATTCGTTGGCATTGATGTGAGCAGCAAGAACAATGTGGCCTACCTGATGAAACCGGACGGCAGCAAACACTCCAGCTTCTCCGTGCAGAATAACCTTGGCGGTGCTAAACTGTTATCAGAGAGAATCGTATCGGCACTTGGCTCCATGCAGCTTGAGCGTGTGGTGATTGGCCTGGAGGCCACCTCCATCTACGGGGACAGCCTAGTCTATGCTCTTCGTGAGGATGGCCGCTTGGGGCGGTTTCAGAGGAAAATCCATGTTCTAAATCCAAAGCAGGTGCGGAAATTCAAGGAAGCCTATTCTGACCTGCCAAAGAACGACTGGGTGGACGCCTTTGTGATTGCCGACCATCTCCGTTTCGGCAGAATCAACAGGGAGGTCTACATGGACGATTACCGCTACAAAGCCCTGCAAACCCTTACCAGAGCCAGATTTGATGTCATCCAAAACTTGACCCGGGAGAAGCAGCGGTTCGCCAACTACTTATTCCTCAAATGCTCCGGCATGGCCCAGGACAAAGACATTCAGAACACCAGCGCCACCACCATCGCACTCATGGAACACTTTGAAACCGTGGATGACTTGGCGAATGCCGACCTGGAGGAACTGACTGCCTTTATTACTGAAACAGGCCGTGGCAAATTTGCTGACCCGGATGCTACCGCCAAGGCAGTTCGGGCTGCAGCCAAAGGCTCCTATCGGCTGCCCAAAACAGTAAACGACACTGTAAACCAAGCAATGGCTGTTTCTATTGCCTCCATGCGCGCCTTGAAAGGGCAGGTCAAAGTATTAGATAAGGCCATTGAACAGCAGTTTGAAATCATTCCGAACACTTTGACCTCCATCCCCGGTATTGGCAAGGTCTACTCCGCCGGTATCATTGCTGAGATTGGTGATATCCACCGTTTTGATTCCCAAGCCTCGGTTGCCAAATACGCCGGCCTTGTCTGGAACAGGAGCCAGTCTGGCGACTTCGAGGCCGAACACTCCAGAATGATTAAATCCGGCAACCGCTATCTCCGCTACTACCTGCTGGAAGCCGCCAACTCCGTGAGAAGATGCGACTCCGAGTTCCGGCGTTACTATGACCTCAAATTCAAAGAGGTCAACAAGTACCAGCATAAACGCGCACTCGCTTTAACTGCCAGAAAACTGGTCCGGTTGGTCTTTCGGCTGCTAAAGGACAACCGCCTGTATATCCCGCCGGAGGGCTGAGAGCGCAGCTTGCCACTCTGACTCATAGGCCCTGTTTCAAAATTTCTCAGGGACAGGGCTTTGGTTGGTGTTGCCTTTTTGCTGTCTACACAGTGCTTTTTACTCTGTTTCGCTTAAAATTTTCTTGCATCACCTACTTGACTTCATACCATTGGACTTTCTTCTGACTGCTTACCGGTCATTCCGGCTCCACCGCCCCTTTTAACAATTCAAAGGACCGCTGGCTGATGGTGTGCTCCATCCGGCAGGCCTCCCGTTCCGCGGTCTGGGGATCGACCCCGGCCGCAATAAGCCGCCGGGTAAAGAAGCAGTGTTTTTCATAGGTCTGCTCGGCTACCTCCCGGCCCACATCCGTCAGGAACAAGAAAGAATTTTCGTCCATGGTGAGAAAACCACCCGCTTTCAAAGTGGAGACCGCATGACACACGCTGGGTTTTGATACATCAAGGTGCCGAGCCACATCCACGGAGCGCACCATGCCTTTTTCCTTTTGGAGCACCAGCACGGCCTCCAGATAGTCCTCACCGGATGCTCGTAATTTTATCGAAACCACCACCCCTTAAACTACCCAGTCAAGACTTTCCTGCTGGATATGATATAACTTTTCGTACAGTCCCTTATGGGCAATTAGTTCGTCGTGCGTTCCTCGCTCTACAAGTTTCCCGTTTTCCAGTACAAAGATTTGGTCGGCATCCACTACGGTACGCAGACGGTGAGCAATCATAATGACGGTTTTCCCCTCGACCAATCGGGCGATAGCCCGCTGGATCAGCACCTCATTTTCAGGATCAAGGGATGCGGTCGCCTCGTCCAGCAAAATAATAGGGGCGTCTTTCAGAAGAGCGCGGGCAATCGAAATACGCTGGCGCTCTCCGCCAGAAAGGGTGCTTCCATTTTCACCGAGAAC